>Ga0315544_1000001_pt1 | contig 272602 bp, 234 predicted proteins | sample SalMarSW160130MG_2_FD_202543 | JGI IMG/M metagenome (GOLD analysis project Ga0315544, IMG submission 202543) | Salt marsh sediment microbial communities from the Plum Island Ecosystem LTER, Massachusetts, United States - Salt Marsh Sediment SW1601-130 ...
CCTTACACCAGTAATTCGGGTCATCCGAATAACCACCTCTGCCAATCCAGGCAAACTCATTACTCAGGTTCGAAAGTTTACTGTCAGGAAATGCATCCATAGCACCTCTACCAATTAAATCACCATTAATATACATTGAGATTGAATCATCATTAACAGTAGTAACAATGTGCCAGGTCTCGCCACCAAAAGCTATTTCAGGCTGAATTTGAGCAGCGTTTTCAGTTGTCCAGGGTGTTGCAATATTACCGCATGAAATCGCTGTACGACACCAGTCGTCACCCCTGGCCGGTGAAAAGAAGATACCATTAGAACCCAATTCAGCGGTTCCTCCTAATCCATCTACCTCGGAACCACCAAAGTACCAAATCATGTGATAACCGGTGTTGATGTCGGCAATATCCAATGTAGTGAACCAGGTAGCAACAGATAATTCTGTGTATGCGTTAATACCGATCACGGAGGCAGTCAGACTAACATATTCATCAGCTGCATCTATTATCAGTTCCCCGTTTTCAATAGTGGTTGTACCATTCAATACCCCGCCGCCAAATCCTACCTGGTCATTTGCTGTCCCGTCATCAAATGTCCATTCATGTGTAACATTTGCAGTACCGGGGTCTACTTGCGCATTAAGATTTACTGCAAGTATTAAAACCGGAACAAAAAGTAATAGTAATTTTGTTTTCATAAGTTTAAAATTTAAGTTAGACATTTGTTAGTTAATTTAAACAATTAAAATAATTTCTATTCGAGTTTTTATTAAAGATAATAAAATTTTTACAGTTTTAATATTTTGCCCGGATAGAATAACTGTTGTTATTTAGTCCGGCCAACACAATATCATCAATTCCAGCCGGGATTTTGTTTGACTATACCATTTGTCCTTGATATTTCTTCGGGCGGAATTGCCATATATTCACGTCCCGGAATCCAGTTAAGATATTCAGGATCACGCAATCTTAGCTCGTCAATTATGAAAGTCTCAGGATTGTCATCGTCAAACCAGCCCCATCTTAACATATCAATATACCGCCAGGCTTCAAAACAGAATTCCAGCAAGCGTTCGTGATCTATCTGATCACGCATCTGCTCCTGTGTAAAACCTGCAAATTCAGCTTCACGGTCAGGTAAATTTGCCCTGTCGCGTACAATTTGTATATATTTTGCACATGCCGCACGGTTGTTCAGTTCATTCTGACATTCTGCATAAAGTAACAAGACATCATCATACCTCATAACACGGCGATTGATAGTTGAAAGCCATGCATCTTCCACTACAGGATCTTCAGTAAGCCATTTCCTGATAAAAACTTTAAAAGTGTCAGATACAACATCAGGTGTAGCAAATGTCATAGCCTCAAGAGGGGTTACCGGATGCGCGGGATCAGGTTGATACTCGGCTGGAAGAAGGCTGTCCTGATTAAATCCGTAAATTGTGTAAGTGGGATCATCATCATGATAAAAGATGAGGCTTGCTTCCATCCTGGGGTCTCTTTTACCGTCAACAGTTTTTTCCAGCTGAAACTGCTCATATATCCATGGGTTAGGAGCAAGGTCCCCCCAACCCCACGGTTGTGCTGCAAGTCCTTTATGATGAGCATCTGTTTTTAACCAGTCTGGCTGAGGATCTCCTGTAAAACCCTGAACACTAAGGCCTGCAATCTCTGCATACTGAATCTCAAATATGGATTCAGAATTATTTTCGTTTTCCTCTGTGAAATTATCCCGGTAATTATCTACAAGCTTGTACTCGCCATATTTCTGATTTCCGCCGTCAGCTGTGCTGATAATATCCAATAATACCGGGGCAGCAGAATCAAACTGGTGGTTGATCACATATGATTTTGCTAAAAATGCAGCTGCAGCGGCTTTGGTTGCACGTCCTAACTGTTTTTCAGCAACAACTTCATCCTTGGTCCAGCAATTATCTGTTGCATTCTTGAAATTCTGAATAGCAAATTGCCATACCTCCTCAGGGGAAGATTGTGGTATGTAATAATCATCTACAGACTGAGCTATATGATCGTAAAGCACAACATTTCTGAACAGATTTAAAAGATTGAAGTAACATAAACCCCTGATAAAATATGCTTCACCTTTACACCTTGCCTTAAGGCCCTCGTCCATTGGTATACCTTCGATGTTATCGAGTACCTGGTTTGCTCTCCAGACACCAACATAATTATGTTCCCACGGCATGCGATAAGCTATGTTGGCTGCATCAACGATATAATTGGCTACATCTTCGGGAAAATAGCCGGGAGTAGTACTTAAAGCGTCATCAGCCCTTACATCCATTACCCATGGGCCAAAGCGCATGTAAGTTCCATCATATATCAAAGCCTGGTACATTGCATTGGTACCGAGCACGGCATCATCCTCTGTTTTCCAGAAAGAACCCGTAGTTATTTGATTCGGATTTGTAAGATCAACAAAATCCTCGCTGCATGATGTGGCTAAGAAAATCATGCCCGCTAATACTGGTATATATTTTATTGTTCTCATATTTATTGATATTTTATTTACTTAAAGTGATAAACTAACCCCAACCATTAAAGTCCTGGGTGAAGGAAACGAACCCCCGAGTACACCCTTTGTGAACAGGTCACTTACCGGATTATCCTGGTCGCGATCATTTATAAAATCAGGGTCGTAACAAACCAGTTTGGTAAAACTGAACAGGTTCTGGGCCTGAAGATAAATTCTGAAATTCTCTATTCCTATTCCCTGAATCCGATTCAGAATATTTACGGGTATAGTATAGCCCAATTGTACATTTTGTATCTTCAGGTATGACCCATCCTGTATCCATCTATCGGAAGCACGGTTATTTCCGTTGTGATCGTTTCTGGTTGGTCTTGGCCATGTATCTGAAGGCCTGTCTTCTCTCCAGTAGTTCTCATACGACTCGACGGAGTAATTACCTTCGACCAATGAATTCATCACCTGGTACAACCCATTATAGACTTTGTTACCATAAACACCCTGGATAAATATGGAAATATCAAAACCTTTATAATCCGCACTTGCATTAAATCCATAGGTGAATTTAGGAAAGGGAGAGCCAAGATATGTTTGATCATCGACGTCAATCTGGCCATCGGGTTGTCCTGTCAGGTTTCCATCCTCATCACGTCCGTTAATATCTTTGAATTTGACATCGCCCGGTTTGGTCTGGGGATGCTGATAGGCATGTTTATTGGGATCAAAGAGAGGATCATCGGGGGGTACGGTGTTAATTTCATCTGCCGATTGGAATATGCCTTCGAATACATGTCCGTACAACTCTCCTAATTCACTACCCACCTCGGTTTTAGTCGAGTTTGTTTCAATGGGAATGCCTGTGAGACCAAGGTCTGTAACTTCATTTTTCAATGTCGCAATGTTTCCGCTTATCTCATAGTGGAAATCGCCCTCGAATTTCCGGTACCTGGCAGTGATCTCTACTCCTTTATTTACCATGGAAGCGACATTGGCAGCATCTATCTGAAAAGCAATAGCACCGGAGGAAATGGGCAGGGGATATCCCATCAATATATCATTTGCCTCATTACGGTAATATTCAGCAGAAAGTTCAATTCTGTTGCTCCACATAGCCAAATCAAAACCGGCATAACTGGTCACTCTTTCTTCCCAGCGGATTTGAGGATCAATAGCCCTGGTTTGCGTAGTTCCGGGAGTTAATTGACCATTAAATATATAATTTACAGCATTGTTAACGTATGATTCATAAAGATAAGGATCAATATTTTCATTACCGATTTTTCCCCATCCTCCCCTGATTTTTAACACGTTGATAAAGGGAACATTAAAGAATCCTTCATTGCTTACCTTCCATCCTAATGCAAAGGATGGAAAATCGCCGTATTTATTTAGCGGACTGAAGTTCGAAGAATAGTCCCTCCTCATAGAGGCAGTAACCAGATATTTATCGTCATAGGAATAATTGATACGACCAAGATAGGATAACATCGCATGTTCAATTCTTCTGTTTTTACTGCTCTGGCCTGAAGAAACCCCGCTAAGGACCTTATTCAGATAAGGTCTTGCATAGCCTTCCGCATGGCCATAAATATCTTCTGTGTGGTCTTTTTGAGCCGTATATCCGGCAACAGCTGCTATATCATGTTTTCCAATTACCTTCTTAAAATTCAACAGGTGTTCCATAATCATAATGGGATTTTCACCGCGCCATACACTCAACATTGGTCTTGACCATGTATGCCTGTCTCCGACTCTATATTCAGGTACAAATTCCTTGTTGAACCATTCCGAACGATCGTAACTGAGATTTAGCCTGTAACTTAAGCCTTTTAAAATCTCCACTTCACCAAAAACCACACCAAAGAACCGGTGTCTTTTAAAATTAATCTCGTGCAGATTGTTAAATGCAACCGGATTTCCGGCTATCTGATCATAAAAAGGTGTTCCGCCACCATAACCTCCTAAATTTATCGAATCGTATACAGGAACTGTAGGAATAGCAATAACAAGTTCGGTCATGATGTCATTCCAGCGTGTATTGGCCAGCCTTACCTGATCAGAAAATGTATATGATAAGGACTGTCCGAACGTGAACCTGCCTTTTTTCTGGTCAAGGTTAAGCCTGGCTCCGTATTTGGTATATCTCGGACCAGGACCTACCACTGTACCGGTCTGGTCAAAATAACTGATGCTTGCATAATAACCGGAGTTTTCTGTTCCTCCCTGAAATGACAAATTATGATCAGTGATGTATCCCTGGGTAAAGAATTCTTCCTGCCAGTCAGTATCAATGCTGTCAATATAAAACGTTACAGCGGCCGGGTTATTTACAGGAGCCGGCTGAGAATTATCATTTGTGCGGGCAAGGTTACTAATTTCCTGGAACTGTTCCCTCTTTGTCAAATCCATTCTCTTGGCAACATTCTGAATACCATAGCTGCCTTCATAGTTAATTTTTACAGCACCTGCTTTTCCCCTTTTGGTTGTAATGATTATTACACCATTTGCGCCACGTGCTCCATAGATTGCAGCTGCTGATGCATCTTTCAGTACTTGCACAGATTCTATATCAGAAGGATTGAAATCTGAAATGCCTCCGGTGGGAGCAAGAGAACCATAACCCGGCTGATGATTTTCAAATAACATACTTTCTCCTGAAATATTTATATTGGTTACATTGGCAATAGGAACACCATCTATCACATATAAAGGATCGCTATTTAAAAAAGTACCTATGCCTCTTATCTGGACTTTTGGAAGGGCCCCGGGTTCGCCTCCGCCATATACCTGAACACCGGGTGTTTGCCCTTGCAACACCTTTGCAATACTGTTTGAGGTAATTTTCTCCAGATTTTCTGTATTTACAACAGAAACAGATCCGGTAAGATCGATTTTCCTCTGGCTCCCATAACCAACTACCACAAGTTCCTCCAGTTGCATGATATCTTCAACCATAGCGAAGTTAATTTCCTGCCGTCCGTTCACCCGAACAGTTTCAGTAAGATAACCGACGTACGAAAATTCAAGTTCTGAAGACGGGTCAGCTACTTCAATACTATATTTTCCATCCATATCGGTTATTGTACCGTTGGTTGTTCCTTTCTCTACAATATTTACGCCGGGAAGTCCTGCTTCAGTGGTTGCATCTGAAATAGTACCCCTTACCGTAAATCCCTGACCAAAACTTACTGCTATATTAAACAATAAGAGTAATCCTGTAAAGTATAGGATTAATAGGAGTTTTTCTTTCATATTATTAGGTTTAGTTTAATTAAATTTGCTTTATTCAAAATTATATTACATGGAAGTGTAGTAGGTGGACATTCTTGTAAATGAAGTGGACAAATGTTTACTTAAAGTTAGGGCAGGAATTCTGAAAATATTATATACCCGGGTGAGAATTTAATAAGATTATTAATGAAACGACAGGCTGTTTACTGAGCCTGAATTTTTTCACTAAGATAATCTGAAGGTGATTTACCAAAATGTTTTTTAAAGCAGCGGCTAAAATATTTAGGGTCATTAAACCCAGCTTCAAATGCTATTTCAGATATAGTTAAATTACTGTTAAGCAAAAGCAATGCTGATTTCTTAAGTTTAATGAGAGTAATAAAATCATTTGCCGACAGATCAACAATCGCAGTAAGCTTTTTATGCAATAAACTTCGGCTTACACACATTTCTCCAGCTAGCTTCTGAACTCCGAATCCCGGATTGGTAAGGTTATTTTCAATAATTTCAAGAGTCCGTTGCAGGAATTGTTCATCTGTATGCGAAGTAGTTATATCTTTTGGCACAAATTCCAGACTTCGGATAAAGGACTTTCTTAATTTTCTCCTGTTTTCTATCAGGCTTTTTGATTTTGCCTCGAGAACTTCAATATTGAAAGGCTTTGGTATATAATCATCCGCACCTGTTTCAAATCCTTCTACATAATTTTCTACTTCTGAGCGTGCGGTAAGCAGAATAACAGGGATATGCGAGGTGTTGATATCTGATTTCAGACGCGTGCACATTTCCAGTCCGTCAACTTCAGGCATAATTATATCGGATATAATGAGGTCTGGTGAGTATTCGTAAGCTTTTTCAAATCCTTCCTGTCCGTTTATCGCACTTATAACATTAAAGGATTTACTAAAATATTCACATGCATAGGAGCATAAGTCATCGTCGTCATCGATGAATAATAATAATGGTTTTTCGTTATTATTTTCCGTTATATTAGAATATTCTTTTATACTCTTAACCTGACTGCTGTTAGAATGTTCAGCAAGTATTTGTATGTGTATTTTTTTGCTGGTTTCTGTAATTAGACTTCTGTCTTTTATTATTTCATCAGGTGTGAGGTACTTATTTCCCATTGGCAGTAATACACTGAACGATGAACCTTTATCTGGTTCACTTCTTACAAACAACAAACCTTTATGCGCTTTTACCAGCTCCTTGGTCAGGAATAATCCAATACCTGTACCCTGAATCTTGTGGCTTATATGTGAGTGAATACGATAGAACCGGCGGAATATATCCTTTATGTGGTTATGCTCTATACCGGGGCCTGAATCACTTACCCTGATTTCAGCATATTCTTTGATTTCTATATGTTTATAGTTATGTTTGTCAATAATTGGAATTTCTTCATGCGGGATATGGTCCCCGGTACTGGTTTTTATTTCAATGCTTATACGTCCTTTTTCAGGTGTGTATTTAAAGGCATTTGAAAGGAGGTTATACACTATATTTTCGACTTTGTCCCTGTCGAAATATATTTCAATAATTTCGGAATCAGCAATTATATTGAATTCGATATTGCGTTGTACTGTAAGTCCTGAGAAGGACTGGGCGATATTCTTAACAAATTTTACAATGTTACCTTTGGATGCTGCAAGTTCAATTTTACCCTTTTCAACTTTTCTTATCTCCATAAGCTGATTTATCAGATGGAGTAACCTTTGCGCATTTTTATAAACGAGCTGCAATTTGCTGTGATTTGGACTCGTTTCATCAAGTCTTTTGATTAATTGTTCTATCGGAGTAATAATAAGGGTTAGCGGAGTGCGAAATTCATGTGAAATGTGAGTAAAGAATTTCAATTGCTGCTGATTGATATGCTGGACTTTCTTATTCAGTTCAATAAGCTTGTCCCGCTGTTCAAGAATTTCTATATTTTGATTTTCAAGCTGTTTCTTCTGGCCTTCAATTTGTTTCTGTCTTTTTTCCAGTTGCAGGTTTGATTCTTTCAGATTATTTGCCTGTACAATCAGTTCCTCTTTTTGTTCTTCGATTTTATTTGTTCTTTCCTTTACAAGCTTTTCGAGTTTTTTCTTTTGATTTTTCAGTGTATAAGTGCGATACCTGTTATAGGCTATTATTGCAGATATAAGGAATAAGGCCACTATCATCTTAAACCACAATGTTACCCAGAACGGGGGGACTATAGTAATTTTAATTTTCAATGGATTGTCACTCCATTTGCCAAAGTTATTTGTGGCATTCACAAAAAATGTATAATCCCCGCCCTTAAGGTTTGTATAGCTTGCAAACCTTCGGTTTGAGCTTACATATGTCCATTGATTATCAAAATTTTCCATTTTATAAGCATATTCTATTTTATCAGGCTGATCAAAATCAAGTGCGGAAAATTCGAATGATAGCTCATTGGATTTATATGATATTACCAGATGATCGGTATGGGTAATTGCTTTGCTTAATATTACACGGTTATTATATTTTTCACCAACTTCCACGGAACGGTTATAAATCTTGAAATCGGTAATTATTATCTGAGGAGTATTATTGATATCAATAATTTTTTCGGGATAAAAAGCATTCAGCCCGTTCATGCTTCCAAAATACATTTTCCCGTATTTGTTTTTATAACAGGCTGACCAGTAGAACTGGTTACTTTGCAATCCGTCCGCAACGTAATAGTTTCTGAATTCCTCTTTTCCCGGGTCAAATTTCGATAAACCATTGTCAGTGCTAAGCCACAGGTTTCCAACCTCATCCTCAAGTATTCCATACACTACGTTATTCGACAGTCCGTCAGTTTCAGTATAACTTACAAATATTTCTTCATCATTATTATCCAGTGTATCGAAAATTAGCTTATTCAGACCATTACCGTAAGTTCCGAACCACAAATTATTATTCTTATCAGCGCAAATCGAAATAACGTAATTTCCGCTTATACTATTCTTTTTCTCCGGGTCGTTAATAAAGTACTTTACTTTGCTTTTCCGCGTATCAATATCTCCATTTTCACCGGCATAAATTTTAAATAATCCCTCTATTGTACCGACCCATAAATTGTCCCACTTATCAAAATGAAGACATCCTACCTGGTCTACCCTTTTATATTCATGCTCACCTGTAAAATGTTCGAATTTATTTGTTACAGTATTGAATTTATCAAGTCCGCCCAGTGTCCCGATCCACAGGTTGCCATGTTTATCTTCTGTTATGGATGATACAAAGTCGTTAATAAGGCTGTTATTATGTTGGGGATCACTCTGGTAATTAATGAATATGCCGGAAGTTTCATTACCGGGCATTAATTTATGTAAACCTCCTCCCCAGGAACCAACCCACAGATTATTGTTTTTATCCCTGTATATAGAGGTAATAAAATCGCTTGCCAGAGAGTTTGGATTACCCGCTTCATACTTGAAATGTCTGAAATTTTGGTTTTTTTTGTTGAATTTATTTAATCCTCCGCCAGCAGTGCCTATCCAGATATTACCATCATCTTCCCGGATAGAGTTTACTGTTTTGTGACTCAGACTATTGGTATTTCCTGATTCATGTTCAAGAAACTCAAAATTCTTTTGATAAATATTATATTTATTTATACCTCCTCTTTCGGTTCCAATCCATATGTTCCCCTTATGGTCAGCATAAACACAATTTATAAAATCATTGTTAAGTCCGTATGATGTATTAAGCTGCTGAACAGAATTACTGAAATTGTCATCTTTGTGGTTATATATGCTCATTCCGCCTAAAGTGCCAAAAATGAGTTTCTCATTTAAATCTTCGGTAATGCTTTTTACGGCATTATGTACTAATGAAAAAGGATTAGCAGGATCATGATAATAGTTAGTAAATGTCTGTAGATTAACATCCATTTTACTTAAACCGGTATTAGTGCCAATCCATAAAAATCCCTGGCTATCCTGGTATACTGTATTTATTGTATTTTCAGCCAGGCTGTTAGGGTTTTGAGGCTGATTCTGAAAAACTTTAAATATGTTGCTCTCCCTGTTGTAAAGATTTAATCCATTATCTGTGCCTATCCAGATATTGTCATTTTTATCCTCATAGATGGTCAATACGTTATTATCTGAAAGATCTCCGGGCCGGCTGCTGCTGATAAAATGATAAACTTCTTTTATATCTCCAGACTTATTATCAATTTTTATTTTATCGGCACCTTTATCAGTTCCAATCCATATGTCCCCGTTACGGTCAGATATAATTGCATTAATACGGTCAGAAATAATTTTTTGACTGTCACCTGGCTTATTTTTATATTCAATAAATTTGTCTGCTTCATAAACAAAGATATTCAGTCCGCCACCGGTCCCTATCCATATATTTCCGTACTTATCTTCACAGAGAGCATAAATAAAATTGTTAGATATTGTATTAATGTTTTTAGGATCCTGTTTAAAAACAGTAAATGAATATCCGTCAAAACGATTTAATCCATTCCAGGTACCAAACCACATAAAGCCTTTACTATCCTGAAGTATGCAATCAATCATGTTTTGCGAAAGTCCCTGGTCTGCTGTATAATGCTGAAAGCGTATACTGCTTTTCTGGGCTGGTAAAAGGGTTGGTATAACAAGTGTGAAAATTATTATATACCAGAAGAAGCGGTAATATTTGAAATTGACAGAATGCATAAGATCGTTTAAGAAATGTTCTGAAAATTATGTTTTTTCTGTTATAATACCAAGGGAATACAAAGATAATACATTAATCATTATTAAGAATGTATTGCTTTACTGTTCTATTGCTTTACTGTTCTATTGCTGGCAATTATTTAATCAGAAACGGGAAGCGGGCAACGAGTAATAAGAGACCAATTCATCGGTTCAGCTCTCTCCAGAGCAAGTCCTTCAGTTTTGTTATATTATGGTTAGTTACTGATGATATGAATACATATGGTATCTTTGGCAAATCCTTTTTAATATCCTCAGCCAGTTCATCATCAAGCAGGTCTGATTTTGTTATGGCCAATACTCTTTTTTTATCAAGAAGTTCAGGATTATATTTCTTTAGCTCATAAAGAAGAGTTTTATATTCACCGCTAATATCATTGCTGTCAGCAGCAACCATAAACAACAGTGTACTGTTACGTTCGATGTGTCGCAGAAACCTTAGACCCAGTCCCTTACCTTCACTTGCCCCCTGAATAATTCCCGGGATATCAGCCATTACAAATGATTTATCATCTTTATAGGATACAATACCCAGGTTTGGGGTGAGAGTAGTAAACGGATAATCGGCAATTTTTGGTTTTGCTGCAGATACAACCGACAGAAGAGTAGATTTTCCTGCATTTGGAAATCCTACAAGTCCAATGTCGGCAAGTACTTTAAGTTCGAGCAAATACCATCCTTCAATGGCTGGTTCCCCGGGTTGTGCATATCTGGGGGTCTGGTTAACAGATGATTTAAAATGGGTATTTCCTAATCCTCCTCTGCCCCCCTGAACAAGGATATGTGCCTCACCGTGTTTTGTAATCTCAAAAAGAATTTCGTCTCTTTCTGCAGTTTTAGCTACTGTTCCCAGAGGCACTTCAACAATTTTATCTTTGCCGTCAGACCCGGACTTTAAAGCTTTTGACCCGTTTTGACCGTTTCCGGCAAATATATGTTTCTTATATCTTAGATGAAGTAAGGTCCACAGATGGCTGTTCCCTTTAAGAATTAGATGTCCTCCCCTGCCTCCATCTCCGCCGTCAGGACCTCCTTTGGGGTTGAATTTGTCACGGTGAAAGTGTGCGGAACCGGCACCTCCCTTCCCTGACCTGCAAAATATTTTAATATAGTCTACAAAGTTTGATTCTGACATAACAAGTGCATGATTGGTGAAATGCTCAGAAGGTTACTAAAATTTAACGGATTACGGTTTAGGAACATAATATTTTTATAATAAACTGAAACATGAACAGCTGTCCTTAAATTAAAGATGATCTATAGTATGACAAAGTCTTTCAAAGATTTCTTCAATAGAGCCCATGCCATGAACAGCACGGTATTTGCCTTGTTTTTCGTAATAATTTATTAGTGGGGCAGTTTCATTATTATATACTCTTATTCTATTTTCAATTACTGATATATCCTGATCGTCTCTTCTTCCCGAATCTTTTCCCCTGTTTAAGAGTCTCTTTATTAATTCTTCATGTTCAACAGTGAGCATTAGCATAGCAGTTATAGGGGTTCCCTTTTTTAACAGCAGCTTATCAAGGGCTTCCGCCTGGGCAGTTGTTCTGGGAAAACCATCAAAGATAAATCCTTTAGCAACAGGATTCTGATCAATTTTTGTCTCAATCATGCCAATTACAACCTCATCAGGAACGAGCTCACCTTTGTCCATAAACTTTTTTGCTTCAAGCCCCAGTTTTGTTTTGTCAGCCAGCTCACTTCTCAAAATATCACCTGTAGAAAGATGAACAAGATTATACTTGTCGATTATCTTTTCTGCCTGGGTTCCTTTGCCTGCGCCAGGCGGCCCGAATAATACAATGTTCAGCATATTAAAGTATGTTTATAAATTCATCTGTTTAATAACCTGCAGGCTAATTTTTTTGCTATAAAGATAGAATTATTTAATAGTCTGTCATTACATAGATATCTTTTAAATTCCTTCCATAACCTTTATAATCCAATCCATAGCCCACTATGAAATTGTCAGGTATCTCAATGCCAACATAATCAGGTATATTGTTTCTGCTGAAGCGACCGGACTTGAAAAAGAGAGTGGCAACCTTAATCTGTCCCGGGTCATAACCTTTAAGCTGCTTCATTATGTTATCCATAGTAAAACCCGTATCTATAACGTCTTCAAGAACAACTGCCGTCTTATTGGCTATATCTTCATCCAGACCTATCAGTCTTTTTACAGAGCCCGTGCTATATGATCCCTCGTATGTTGCCAGTTTTAAAAATGATACTTCACAATCAAATTTTATCCTCCTTATTAGGTCAGAAACAAACATAAAAGCACCGTTAAGAATTCCTAAGAAAATAACATTATTATCCTGTAAATCTTTATTCATTTGATCTGCCATACGCTCGATAGATTCCTGAATTTTACCGTTGGTTATTGAAATCCTGAATTCTTTATCAAGTATCCTTATTTTATCCATTGATTTGAAAGGAATTTTTATATCTTGTGAAAATACAAATTCTCAGCTTAATAAGTCCCAAATTCGGAATTTGCAATTATTATTATTTATATATTTATAAAATTAATAAATTATAAACCACTATCTGATTATTTAACAATACTGTAAAATTTAAAAGGTTAAGAAATGATACCACAAGTAAGTATTATCATGGGCAGCAAATCTGATCTGCCGGTAATGGAGAAAGCAGCAGAAGTTTTAAATAATCTTAAAATCCCTTTTGAAATGAATGCTCTTTCTGCACACAGGACTCCAAAGGAAGTGGAAGAGTTTACAGGGAGTATAGAATCGAGGGGGATAAAGGTAATAATTGCTGCAGCAGGAATGGCGGCGCATTTGCCGGGTGTAATAGCTTCGATGACAAAAATACCAGTAATTGGTGTTCCTATAGATAGATCTCTCAATGGTCTGGATGCGTTATTATCAATTGTTCAGATGCCTCCGGGTATACCGGTTGCAACAGTAGGAATAAATGCAGCCCAGAATGCCGGAATTCTGGCATCACAGATTCTTGGATTATCGGATAAAAAAATTGCAGAAAGGCTTAGTGATTTCAAACAAAATCTAAAAGATAAAATCACTAAGGCAAACCAGGACCTTTCAAAAGTTAAGTATGATTACAAGGTTGACTAATATCAGAGATTTGCCTGAAGTTCAATATTTTTGGAGAGTCAATACTGTTAAAAGAAATCAAATTCCCAAATGTCTTACATATTTATTATTCTTCATGTACGTTTCTGTTTATGCAGTGAACGATAATTACCCCTCTGGTGCAAGAGCTTCAGGGCTATCCAATTCAGGAGTAGTATTAAAAGATTTATGGTCAAATTACCACAATCAGGCAGGATTAACAGGTATTGACAAACTTACCCTTGGCTTTCATTATGAAAATAAATATGTTGTATCCCAGTATGGTCTTCATTCCTTAGCCCTGGCAATACCTACAAACAGGGGTACGATTGGCGCAAGTGTAACTTTTTTCGGATATTCAAAATATAATGAAAGCAAGATATCCCTTGCTTTTGGAAAACCTTTTGGTGAAAAGTTTTCTGCAGGGATACAGTTAGATTTATTGAATATTTATCAGGCAGGAGACTATGGGAACAGTACCACTTTGGCCGTTGAAGGAGGTATACTCGCTGAACCTATTAAGGGATTACTTATTGGTGCCCATGTATATAATCCTACAATGTCTCACTACCATACTTTTGAAACAGAAAAGGTACCCACAATATTTCAGGTAGGAATCGGGTATTATTTTACAGAGAAACTATTAGTTGTTATGGAAGCAGAAAAAGACCTTGAGCAAAAGCCTGTATACCAGGGAGGCGTTGAATACCAGGTAATTAAAAGCATATATGCAAGATTTGGAATATCTACTTTTGAAATGTCAAGTTATTCATTTGGTGTGGGGTTCGTTTACAAAGGAATTAAGGCTGATTTGGCTTTTTCGCAACATCAGATACTGGGGTATACTCCACATGTATCGTTTAGTTATTCTTTCATGTAAATACTTCTGACAGGATTTTATGAATTATAAACATATTACAGTCATTATAGCTTACCTGTATTTTACCGTTTCTTTGCCGGCACAAAACTTTTCTTTTGAAAATTATGAATCCTTTGAAGACCTTACTGAAGAGATTTTTTCAGTTACTGATCTGCAGGTTGATTATACAACATTGTTTGAAGAATTATATTATTACTATGAAAATCCCTTAAACCTTAATACAGCCAGCTATAATGAACTAAAGAAGCTACATATTCTGACTGATTTTCAGATACAAAGCCTGCTTGATTATATTAAAGAAAATGATGCCATAATGAGTATTTATGAACTAAATTATGTATACGGATTTTCACAGGAAGACATCAGGTTCTTGATTCCTTTTGTTTCGATACAACCTGTTAGGCCGGACGAAACTGTTATGCTTAAAGATATCCATAGACATGGTCAGCATGAGCTGATATTAAGAGCACAGCGCACTCTTGAAAAGCAAAATGGTTACTTGCCTGTGAGTGACTCAATACTTAATATTAATCCAAACACAAGCAGGTATCTTGGGGATCCTAATAAAATATATGCAAGGTATAAATATAGTCTGCACAACAGGATCTTTGCCGGACTCACTGCAGAGAAAGATGCGGGTGAGGAATTTTTTAAGGGCGACAACAGATACAATTTTGATTTTTATTCAGCATATCTTCAGCTTAAGAATTTTAGTATATTCAAAAAAATACACATTGGTGACTATCATTTGCAGTTTGGTCAGGGATTAACTTTGTGGAGCGGACTGGCATTTGGCAAATCTGCATATGTGACTAATATTAAAAAAAGGGAGGAAGGAATAAAAAGGTATGCCTCAACCGATGAAAACATCTTTTTCAGGGGTGCTGCAAGCACGGCGTCAATAGGAGATCTCGATGTTACGCTGTTTTATTCCCGGAAGAAAAGGGATGCAAATATTGTTGATACTATTAAACCCGGTTTTTATGAATTTTCAACATTTCAGAATACAGGATATCACAGAACACCGGCTGAAAACTATGATGAGAAAGTAATAAGAGAAACAGCATATGGGGTAAATGTCAGTCTTAAGAAAAAATTCTGGTCACTGGGTACAACATTAGTACATTATAAGTTTGGAGGTGAACTGCATGAATCAGAAAGAGTATATAACCTGTTTGATTTTACCGGAGCTGAAATAACCAACTTCGGAGTCGATTACCAGGCAAATATTAAAAAATTAAACCTGTTTGGAGAGACTGCTATCGGGAACAATGCATGGGGAATGATACACGGTACCATGATTTATATAAGTAGCCTGATCTCCTTTTCAGCTTTTTACAGGATGTATCAAAAGGACTTCTACACACATTATGGCAATGCCCTGTCGGAGAATTCTTATAATTCAAATGAAAACGGATTTTATATAGGAACAGAAACTCATCCGCTTAAGTACTGGAAAATATCGGCTTATGCTGATATATATAAATTTCCCTGGCTAAAATATAATGTTAGTGCGCCTTCAACAGGGGCAGATTATTTCATTCAGCTGGATTATGCACCCAATAATAATTTTAATGCCAATCTCAGGATAAAGAGCGAGAAAGAATTTGAAAACATTACATCGGAAGATACATTAATTGCAAAACCCGAAGAAATAGAAAAATTAAAAATAAGACTTCACTTGTCATATTCCCTGAATGATAATCTTCAGCTCAGAAGCAGGGTTGAAATAAACAGGGTTGAGAGAAAGAGTGAGTCCCCTGACAAAGGATATTTGTTGTACCAGGACATTATTTATAATATACAGAGAGTCCCGGCAACCATATATTTCAGGTATGCCTTCTTTGATACTGATACATATTACTCAAGAATTTATGCTTATGAGAATGATTTACTCTATTCATATTCAATTCCGCCTTTGTATTACCAGGGAGTGCGGACTTATATAATGTTAAAGTATTCTTTTACACGTGGAATTGACCTGTGGCTAAAATATGGCCGAACTACCTATAGTAACAGAGATTTTATCAGCTCGGGGTTAAGTGAGATTAGCGGAAATACAAAATCGGAAATAAGAGTTCAGTTAAGAGTGAAGTTTTAGATCAATAGATATAAATGGGCGGTCAGAGTCCATTTCTTCAGAAGGACAATTTTAATGTAAAAGACTATTTTTTATAGCAATTGCTTTCAAATATTGTATTTATTTTTGTTTGTTAAACAAATTAAAATCAAAGTAAAATGGAAAATGTAAAATTGTACACGGAAAAAATTTATGATTTGCTTTTAACTTACGGGCCCAAATTAATTCTGGCAATTGTGGTATTAATTCTGGGATTCTGGATAACCAATATTATTACCAGGGTTTTACGACGCAGACTGGAAAAAAGAAAGACGGATATTTCCTTGCAGACTTTCTTTACAAGCATGGTTAATATTTTGCTTAAAAACTAATAGTTTTAAGTGTTCTTGCTATGGTCGGAATTGAAGTCACATCTTTTATTGCTATTCTGGGTGCTGCCGGTTTAGCCATTGGTTTGGCTCTTTCAGGCACTTTACAAAATTTTGCCGGAGGAGTTATGATACTTATTTTCAGACCATTTAAAACAGGGGATTATATTGATGCGCTGGGATATAACGGAACAATAAGTGAGATACAGATATTTGTTACTGTATTAAAAACACCTGATAATAAGACCGTAATACTTCCAAACGGACCGTTGGCATCGAGCTCATTAACCAATTATTCAGCTCAGCCAACCCGCAGAGTAGATATGACTTTTGGTATAGCATATACTGATAATATTGACAAAGCAAAGAATTCCTGAATCTACTTTTTACAGACAATAATAAACTCTTTAGAATCAGAATTTAAAAGATTTTCCTGGTAATCACCAAAGATGTTAACCAGGCTAAGTTTTGAAAGCTTAATTAAATGTTCCAGCTCATACCTGAAGAATAATCGAAGCTGAAGCTCCCATTCTTTTTCTATTTGTTCATTATCCTCATCCCAGATAAATTTCATTGTTACATCAAGCAGCTGGTTTACTATATCAGTTTTTGATGATACAACACGTCTGACTTTCTTACCTGGTTCGTACTCGCCTTCAAAGTCAGTTAAATTATCAATTCCTTCAGCCATAAGTTTAGGGTCAGGTACAAAGAGATCAAAGATAAATTTGCCTTTATCGCTAAGGTGCTTATAAACATTATTAAGAAATGAAATCTGATTTTCTGTTTCGAGTATATGGGCAAAAACGCGGAACGGAGCAACAATCAAATTGAATTTCAAATCCATGTTCATAGTGCCGGCGTCCCCTGTCATTACCCTGCAATGATTTTCAGGGGTTAGCTTTTTCTTCAAAACATCAATCATGTTTTTGCTGATATCTATTCCATAAATATCAGCCCCCTTTGCAAGTGCATCTATAAAGAACCTTCCCGTACCAACACCAATTTCCAGGACTTTGCCTTTAGTTACAAGTATTTTGTTCATGAAATATTCTGTGTCAACTTCCGAGCGTACTTTCCTATAGATTACATCGTAGAAGCGTGCAACAAAATCGGGGTATTCAAATGAGCCAGACATAATTACCTCCTGGTTTAATATTAATGTATAGTGATTGATATTATTTTATTTATTTTTTATCTTACAGGTTCGATTTTATAACCTGCCTTTGTTAATATATTAATAATGCCTTCCTTGCCGGGTAGATGTCCGGCTCCTATAGCAATAAAAGTTGGTTGTTCACCGATCATAGTCTGAATTCTTTCCGACATCTTTCTATTTCTGTCAGTTAACAGGTTTTTCTTCATCATGACCATTGATTTATCTTTCTGCATCATTTCAAGCATTTTTTCAAGTTCTGCAGACTGATACAGTTTTATAATTATTTCCATATCTTCTTTTGCATGATCAATGTTTTTAAAATATTCTATTATATAATCATTCGGGATGGTTTCCAATATTTCAAGTTGTTCTTCAATTGTTTCAATGCCAATAACTTCCTTATCCTCTGCGACAGCTTTCCTGTAAAAATATTCGTCTACAGACATATCAACATCATTGGCAAACTGGAAATTCATGACAAGAGATAATATAGCAATGGGTTTTAACTTATTAAAGAGTAAAATATCAACGCCAATAATATCTTCAACAACTGCCTTAACAAGCTGGTATTCCTCTTCTGCAAATAAATCCTTAAGTGTCAGGTCATCAGGGAGGATCATTTTTTGGGATAAAAGAGCAAGATTCTCAGGACTTAAGTCCACTTCAATAGCAAAAGCATCACATTTTTCAAACGCTAATAAAACAGAATCACTAAACTCAAATACTCTTTTATCTTTTATGTGAATCGTACCGTAAAGATACGATGCAGCCTCAATATCTCCTCTGCTTATTTTCCATAGCAAGGATTGTGAGTGTACTTTTAATAAAAAAATGTCAGAGGAAATAATTAGGAACAGAAGGATAATAAGCTTTCTAAGCCGGGTTGATTTGTTCATTGTTCTTTTAAGCATTAGACAAAATATAATTTATTTTTTCATATGATAATTTATTCTAAACCTGAACAAATTAATTACCTTACTATAACCATCCGCCTTGTAGTCGCAAATTCATTATTAACCTGTAAAGTATAAAAATAGATACCGCTTTTGAGATTCCCTGCATTCAGTTTAACCGTATATATACCTGTTTGCTGATATTCATTCACCAGGTTGAGAATTTCTCTGCCAGAAATATCATATACTCTCAGGCGGACAAATCCATTATTTGTGATGGAGTAAGAAATATTTGTATATAAGTCAAATGGGTTTGGATAGTTCTGATACAGGGCATGTTTAACTGACCTTAAAGATAGATATTTATCCTGCAGTCCGCTGGGAGTATAGATAAGATTCTGTGCCCCGGGTGTTCCGTTTTTAGTATAGGCGGTCCAGTTTTGAGCTGAATCATTATTTAGATCAGGTCCTTTAAGTTCCAGGCTGGGTCCTGTTCCATCCGGACTTACAGGCCAGGGGTCAGTATCATCATAATGTACTGAATCAATAAGAGAATTGCACAGGTCATACAGCCGTATAACTTCACCGCCGTTGCTAAGACCAAAATTAAAATTTCCAACACTGTTTTTTACTCCTGGAAATACTGTCTCAAAAGAAGTTATATCATTACAAAGCACCAGATAATCATTTGCTCCTATTTCCAAACCATTGGGAAAGACAAAAACATGTTCGTCATTTTCATCTTTAAATGTCCAGCCTGTAAGATCAATAGTCTCAGCCCGTCTGTTATACAGTTCAATCCAGTCTCCGGGATTGATAGAATCAGGAGAATGATAGTTTATCTCATTAATGATTACGACTGGAGTATCAACGACAGCCTCTTCAAAGTAAGCTGTCAGTAATAACTCTCTCGTAAGTTCAATCTCAATTTCAGGTGTTGTATATGTTATTGGTTCTTCTATTACCGGTTCAGCTTCCCAGTAAGATAATTTGTATCCAAGATATGAAATGGCTTTAATATTCAAAGGAATATCCGTAAAATAATCACCCTGATATTCACCTCCGGGAATTTTTTTGTTGTTAATTTTTATAATTCCGGCATCCGGAAGGTTAGAGCCGATAGTAAGATTTGCCATGCCAGTCAGGCCGAAGTAATCGATAAGATGACTGATAGCATATGCGGGCCGCTCATCGGTAAATGTTCTCATCACATTAATATTATATTCCCATTCTTCCATTGAATTAAAATTAGGCTTTATCCAGCTTTCAGGATTGGGTACTGTCTGATCTCCCCATCTCTCTATGTGTCTGGGAATCTCAGGTTCTATATTTGTTTTAAGGCTATCAATAAAATATTTTAAACGGTCAGGATGAAAGGTTGTACTCATATAGTAGGCATAACGCTGGATGAATTCGTTTTTAAAGGACTCGTTTTCAAGCAGCTTTCGGAACAGGAAGGTTGACCATGGTGGATTGGGCCAGCTGCAATTGCAATTGGGATCTGTGGCACGCTCAAGTATGTTCCAGCTTGAATGAGTAAATGTCCAGTCCATGTCATAAAACATCCATTTCCATTTGTTAAACGGACCTGTACTGGCTCTCCAGAATTTTATATTATTTCCCGGCCAGTCATCGGCTCCAAGAAATATCTCAGCAATCTGGTAATCTATATAACTATCAATATTCATTTGAGTTTTTATGTATTCATAATTTACATCAGTTGACATGTTGTGTGCATCGATGTAATCTATCATATCATTATAATGTTCTGCACTTCCATATACAACATTATAGGGCATCTCAGGATATCTTTTTAATAAATTCACCTCTTCCACATCTATATTATAATTTCCAACCACATAATGTTCATTTAATTGTTCCCGTATATTGTGTATTCCCCAGTATTTTCCATTTATAAATACAACAGCAGGTTCATATGCCTGTCCGTCCACATCTACTTCCCCGGCCAGTACGGACTGGGTAAGTGGATCCCTGTACATGGTCAAAGGTGAGTCATCTGCTGAACTTCGCAGGATAAAATTCTCAAAACTATATATGTGTTTATTTCTGAATAACTGATAATCAAACGAACCTTTCCCATATTCACTGCGGGCATATAATGCAAGCGATTTCTGCGGGTACCTGGTTCTGGAACAGCCCCCGAATATTTTAACGCCGGCTCTTTGATTAATCTGTACGTCACCAACCATGTCGTAATATTCAATGTTAAGAGGTCTTTCCCAGTCCTGGTTGACATTCATCGGAGTACTTGAGCAATAGCCTGAAACTCCGTTTGTGCCGATGACATATATACCGGTCACATCGTCAAATAGGTTATCAGGGTCCGTTACCAGTGATATAAAGGGAAGGTTTACTTCTTCATCAATAAAATATGTATGTGTAATAATATCGCCGGGTAATTTTCCGTCCTCGTAAGTGCGGACCCTTATAACCATTGTAGAGTCAATACCTATGGATTCTGAATATAGAGGAGAAGATTCAACAGGAGGTCTTCCATCAAATGTATAGTGAATTTCTGTAGCAGGTATTTCTGATGAAAGAGTAAGAGTCTGACTTCCCGAACAGTATCCCCCTGAAACTGAGAATTGCGGATCAGCTGCTATACCTGAGTAATATACTATATTATTTGGTGAACCCGGGGTTACTGTATCGAAGTATCCCCAGGAATATAAGTCATTTACCAGTCGGCCGTATGATATATCGTTTTTTTGATACCTGAAGCTAAACGAGTCTATTACAGATCCGCCGGCATCAAACAAACCTATGAATTCTCCTCTTCTGCTTAACTCAAAATTTGTGTGAATAGTTGTATCGTGATTGTCAGCCCAGAAAAGGATATATCCTCCTGCAGATATTTTAGTATTGGCAGGGATTTCCCATTTGGCTGGTTCAAAAGGATTATCAGTCAGATAGTATCCGCCAATATCCGCTTCTGATGTATCGGCATTATATATTTCTATCCAGTCCGCATATTCTGAATAAGTCGGACTGAGATTAGAGTTTATATTTGCAGCAAGAATTTCATTAATATATAGACTATCTGTCTGTGCATAAATTGACCTGCAAATGCATAACAGAATAATCAAATTAAACAGTATCTTCTCGCAAGATTTTCTCACAATCATGATATTTCCCCGGGCATAAATGTAATAATTCTTAATTATCTATAATTTTCTGCCTTCAAATGTAATAAAACCTCTCTAAAAGTTACCTGTCAAGGTTTGTGTTCTAAAACTAAAAATATCTATTTATAAAGGATTTATAAAAATTTACCTATTTTTAAAAATAATATAAACCATAAAAGTATAAGAAATGAAAATAGTGGCAAAAGTTTTTAATTATAAACATCACCTTCTTACAACAGGGATTATTTTTCTTTTAAGTACTTTTTTTATGTTCTGTCAGTCACCTGTTCCACAGGACTCTGAACTGGAGAAAGTTGCAGATGGATTTCAATTCGTTGAAGGGCCTGTATGGATGGATGGTGCGGGATTGTTGTTTAGTGATATCCCGGCAAATATAGTCTATCAATGGTCAGCCGGTTCAGGGACTAAGGAGTATCTGAACCCGTCAGGTAATTCCAACGGCCTGGCTCTGGATTCGCAGAACAGGCTACTTTTAGCACAGCACGGCAACCGTCGCCTGGCACGAATTGAAACTGACGGTACTGAAACAGCCCTTGCTACGCACTACGATGGTAAAAGGCTCAACAGTCCCAATGATATTGCAGTTAAATCCGATGGTTCTGTTTTTTTCACTGATCCTCCCTATGGTATATCACCTGATCAGGAGGAGCTGGGATTCTACGGTATATACAGAATCAGCTCCTCAGGATCATTACAGCTTCTTGATAACTCTCTTCAAAGGCCCAATGGGATTGCTTTCTCACCTGACGAGACTAAGCTATATGTTGGAGATTCCGAAAGCAACATTATATATGTATGGGATGTAATAGATGATACTGTTATTGCCAGTAAGCAGCAGTTTGCATATATGGATGGTCCTAGTTCTACAGACGGAATGAAAGTGGATGAAGAGGGCAATATTTTCTCTGCAGGCCCTTTCGGGGTATGGGTAATTTCGCCTGATGGCACTGTATTGGATACAATAGAAGTGCCTGGGCAGACAACAAACTGTAACTGGGGTGATAATGACAGGAAGACTTTATATATAACATCAGGATCGGCAGTATATAGAATTCGCATCGGGGAAAATGTTATATCTTCTTCGAAACAGTGGCACAAACAATCTGAATCATTTGAAAAAATTTCCACCTATCCAAATCCTTTTAACAGGGATGCAATAATATCATACACTATTCCATTTGATAATTTCGTATCATTAAAAGTTTATGATATACTGGGTAACGAAGTGGAAACGCTTGTTAGTGAAAGAAAACATGCAGGTAATCATGAAATTCTCTTTTACCCGGGTCATTTAACAAATGGTCTTTATTTCTGCCGGTTGCAGGCAGGGGATAGGCTTATTGAAACACAAAAAGTATTTTTTCTTAGGTAAGCAGAGATAAACCGTTTAAAAAACACAAAAAATTATGATGAAGCGTAGTATTATATTTTTTGCAATAATTTACATATACATAGCATACCGGTGTACACCTGATCAGCAAATTGTCAGCTATATTCAGAACGGGATACAGCTTGAGACAGAAGAAATAAATCTTAAGGTTCAGTTTTATGCCGATAATATAGTCCGGGTGGTAAAATGGGGGCCAGGAGGATCACCTGAAAAACATAGCCTGGCAGTGATGAAAAACAGATTACCTGATATTCAATTACAAATCACGGAAAAGTCAAAGTATATAAATATATCGGGCGATAGAATAGCATTACTTATATCAAAAGAAGACGGGAGGATTAAGTACTCCGGGTTAAATAATGGTACAATTCTTACAGAAAGCGAAAAACCTGTTTTCACACCATTTAAAAATGAGTATGAGGAAGCATTCAGTGTTCAGCAGAAATTCAGATTAACTCCTGATGAGGGTATATACGGACTGGGGCAGCACCAGTATGGATATATGAACTATCGTAACTGTACTGTCAAACTGGTACAGACCAATACTGATGCCGTGAATCCCTTTCTGATTTCTTCAAAAGGATATGGGATACTCTGGGACAATTACTCCAAAACGATTTTTAAGGATAGTGATAATGAGACTTCTATATGGTCGGAGGTGGGTGATAATATAGATTATTATTTTATTTACGGCCGGGATATGGATGAAGTTATTGCCGGTTACAGGGATCTAAGCGGACAGGCCCCTATGTATGGCAGGTGGGCATATGGTTACTGGCAGAGCAAGGAACATTATGATGATCGTGATGAATTACTTGGCATTGCTGAAGAATACCGCATACGAAAAATCCCTATAGACAATATTATACAGGATTGGGATTACTGGGATGGACGTGAAAACTGGAGCCAGATGTTTTTTGATGAAAAAAAGTTTCCCAGGCCAAAGGAGATGATCAGCAAGATTCATGACATGAATTATCATATTATGATCTCAATATGGCCGGGGCTGGGTCCCAATACACAGATTTATAAAGATATGGAGCAAAGGGGTTATCTTTTTAATACAGTGGGGTGGGCAGGGTTTAAATACTTTGATGCATTTATTCCTGAAGCCAATGATCTTTACTGGGATTATGTGAAGAAGGGATTAATTTCTGCTGGAATTGATGCTTTGTGGATCGATTCTACGGAACCGGACATCGTCAATGCAACCACCAAGGAAGCTGAAGAATATGAAATGAAGAAGGTTGGCACCAATAATCTGGGATCATGGGCCAGGTATTTGAATGCATATTCACTGGTTATGATGGATAAGCTTTATGAAAATCAGCGCAAAGAAGCCGGGCAAAAGCGTGTATATATGCTCACACGATCGGCATTTGCAGGTCAGCAGAGAACTGCAGCTACCACCTGGTCGGGAGATATTGGAGCCAGCTGGGAAATCTATAAAAAGCAAATAGCTGCTGGTGTTAACTTCAGTATGTCAGGTATTCCATACTGGACCTTTGATATTGGTGCTTTTGTGCTTGGTGCTTATGGAGGAGTATTCTGGAAAGGGGGCAAAGATCCTGCCTATCAGGAACTTTATGCACGTATGTTTCAATTTGGTGCTTTTTGTCCCATATTCAGGTCACATGGTTCTGAAACACCACGGGAAATATGGGAATTTGGTGAGTTTTCAGAATCAATGGTGAAGATTAACCATTTGCGCTACAGGCTAATGCCTTATATATATTCCCTGGCATGGCGGGTAACGAATGAAGGTTATACAATTATGCGCGGGCTTGCAATGGACTTTACAGGTGATGTTAAGACTTATAATGTTAACGACCAGTTTATGTTTGGCCCTGCAATAATGGTTTGTCCTGTTACCGAATATATGATCCACCGTCCGCCTGAAAACAGTGTACTTATCACTTCCGGGCATTTCAGGACAATAGAGGGTAATCCAGGATTGCATGCCCGCTTTTACAAAGATCCGGAATATAAAATAATGTCTCATGAAGAGATTGTTCCCAATATAAATTATCTCTGGTATACAGGCCGCCCTGATTACGTTACAGATTCTGCCTACGCCATACGCTGGGAAGGCAAACTTATACCTGACCAGACAGGAAAACACCAGTTTCATATCAAATGTTATGATGCCAAACGTATTATTCTGGATGGTAAGGAACTTCCCTTTATTTATACCAGCGTTGAGCAATATACCGATTATGTTGAGCTGGAAGCTGGTAAGGAGTATGATTTTGTTATGGAAACAGAAAACAGATCAACAGGAGCTGCCAAAATAAAGCTCTACTGGAAAACACCGGAAATATTCAAAAGAGAAGTAACAGAAGAAGAAAGACAAACAACCAGGTCTGTTTATCTGCCTGCAAGACATGAGTGGACTGACTTCTGGACAGGCAAAACAGTAACCGGTGATCGAACTCTAAATGCAGATGCAACTATAGACAAACTACCATTAATGGTTAAAGCAGGCTCAATTATTCCAATGGGACCGTTTATTCAGTATTCCACCGAGAAGGCAGCCGATCCTGTTGAATTAAGAATTTATCCCGGCGCTGATGTAACTTTTACCCTTTATGAAGATGAGAACGATAACTACAATTATGAAAAAGGTATTTATGCAACAATTGATTTTCAATGGGATGATCTGAAGCAACAACTTACTGTTCATGAGCGGAATGGTAGGTTCCCCGGCATGCTTGAGACGCGCCAATTTAATTTAGTATTTGTAAAGGAAAATCACGGAACAGGTATTGAAGTTACAGCGAAACCTGACAGGATCATCACATATAATGGTGAACAGCAAGTTGTTCAATTTTAGGATTACATAACTGCGTACTTCTAATTTGTCTTATTTATGCAATAACTCAAACATACCTGCTTATATCTATAGTTGGTGCCAGCATAGTAAGGAAAATGGCTAATACAACCAGGATAAATGCAAATAGTGTCTTAATACTTTGTTTGTTTTGATCCGTTTCTTTAATAGAATCTATAATTAATAAAATACTGGTTATCAACAATCCGGCTATAGATATAAAAACTAAAATATTTCCATGTGGCCAGTGCTGCATTTTCCATAGCAGGCCAAGCAATGATATACAAATGGAAATACCACCAATAATCCCATATGATTTTTCAAGTTCCGAGGACAAGTGTTTAATTCCCACGGACAGGTAAACAACAAAAAAGGCAATAACAGCAAAGGCTCCAAGCGTGAGTAAAACACCTGCACCCGGCCAGTGAGACCTTTTGAAAAGAACACCAACAAACAAAACAATAATAGAAATTACACCTAAAGTTTTATTTATTTCTTTCATGGTTTTATATTTAGGTTTAACATAATAGAATACATATAAAAGTAATCTAAATCAGATCATAAGTCAAATAAACATTGCTTTATTTTTTATTGTCACTTAACAGCCGAAGCCCTGTTCCAGTAAAAGTATGTGCTCGCGTCATCAAGAGTAATAAAATTCCGCAATTCATTAATTGCATTTTTTATTTCTTCTTCAGTTAGCAGGTTATAATCTATCAGTTTTTTCCGGGCACCTTCAATATTTCCAATAAGGTTTTCAATCCAGGAGCCGAAGGTTTTAAGATCGTAATAATGAAACTCAGGTGCTGGAGATAATACAATTTTTTTAAAGCCACTTTTTTTAAGTAATGAATATAGTTTTTTCCCTATAAGGGCATCACCTCCAAGTTCATACTGCAGAAGGGCAAATTTTTGCCATGCTTTCTTAAAATGAGGGCACTCAGGATACATTTCAATTGCCAGGATGTTGTTCTCCTGTACAAACAACCTGCCTCCATTTACCAGAACACGCCGGACTTCATTAAGTACTTTAAGCGGATTCGCTACATGCTCCAGGATATAACGGCAATATACAACGTCATAGGAATTATCATCTAAGGGCATATTATGAGCGTCTCCCTTAATGAAGGTAAGATTTGATAAAGAGGCCGGACATAATTTTAACTGTTCTTCAGATTTTTCCAGTCCAGTTACCTTTCCATGAGGTATTTTAAGGGCAACCTCCTTTGCAAGTAATCCCAGTCCGCTCCCCACGTCAAGCACCTTATCGGTTTTTCTGAGTTCAATAAAATCAATAAATGATTTGTTAGTCATATTGTTAAGTGAAGCTAACCGGTTTTGTTCTTCACCTTCTGTCCCGTGTATATAAATAGTTTTATCCATTTTTAAGACTATTCCATGCGTTGATTACTATTATTTACTAGGTTTAACATGCACCGCTGACTTAAAAATAAATTTTGAATTTTTTTAATATTTATTAAATACGATTAAAGATATCAATTATTTGCATTGTATTACAACATGATTATTCAATGAGTATTCCCATTTGCTTCATTAGTAGTATAGCATTCATTTTTTGTGTAATACCATCTGTAAGTTTATAATCGAACGATATTTTTGCACCGTCAATTTCCACTTCAAAGCATTTGTTTTTTATATTTGCCGGGAATTTTTTCTCAGATTTTGTCAGTTCCAAATCGTGTGTAGCAATAACTCCGGTTCCTTTTAATTTTATAAGTTTTTCGAGTATTGCTTTTGAACCTTTTTGTTTATCAGCAGAGTTAGTACCTTTAATAATTTCATCAAGGAGTATAAATATTTCTTCTTTCTTATTAAGTTTTTCAATTAGTTCTTTAAGGCGTTTTAATTCGGCATAAAAATAAGATTCATGTTTTTGAAGTGAATCATTAGTCCTCATGCTTGTAAAAAGCTTAATGACCTTGAAATCTAATTTTGATGCACAAACAGGAGCGCCACACAGTGCAAGTACGAGGTTAACACCTAAAGTCCTGAGAAATGTGCTTTTACCAGCCATATTAGCACCAGTTATAATTACAAATTCATTTTTATTTAAAATTGAAAAATCGTTTGTCACCCTTTCGCGGGAATTAATTAAAGGATGACCCAGATCTTTTGCATTGATAACAATGTTAGTTAAGGGTGAAGGGAATACATTATCCGGAAAGTTAAAATGATAATTTGCCAGGCTTGACAATGCATCAAATTCTGCCAATACTTCAAACCATTGAGGAATTTCATCCTTGTATTTAAGCGTCCACTTTTCCAGGCGGATAATACATTGAATATCCCAAAGAATAATACCGTTAAGCAATATTCCGGCTAAGAGATTAAGTCGGTTATCAAATGCTGAGACTATGGCTGCAAGGTTGTTAATACTAATGTGGGCTGAGGTATAACCGCACTTAAGTTTATTCTGCAGGCTGAGCAATATTTCGGATTTAAATTTTTCATTTTCAATGCAGGCAAAAAGCTGATTAAATTTTCTTAGTATCTCAAGTCTTTTACCTATTATTGAGTGAATGGAGTTATTATATCTCAGCATTAGTACGACTATTAAAAGCTGTAACAGGAATAGCAGAATAAAGAAATTAATATAGAGTGGAATAATTATACCTGTAATCAAGGCTGAAATAGTAATTACAGGTAGAAGTAATGATAGTATTTTAAAAATGATTTTGCTATTGTAATATGGTGGTTCGTTAAGCCATTTATTGATCAGATTCATATCCGTTTCAGATTCATTATATTGTTGCCCTGTTGCAAAAAAATCCTGCCTGCAGTCAATTCTGGAGGATAGTTCTTTTATGGATTCCTGTCTTTTGATAATATATTCCTGGTTTATATCGGGGGTACTCAGCCAACAGGCCAGTTTGTCGCTACCTGATCTGGTAGATGTTCTATTTAAGAATTGAAAAAGCGAGCCATTACCAAAAATATCCAGATCAAAACTATATGGATGTGAGGTACTAATATATTCATTACCACTGGCAAATTGGTCATATTTGTAATTCAGTGCATTTATTTCATTATTGTTTATATCTATTAAATTTTTAATATGATTTTTTCTCTTATTTTTTTTTATAAAGCTTCTTACCTGTAATCCGAAGGTAAACAGGAGAATAATACAAGCAGAAACTGCCAATATTGCGGAAAACTTAAGAACATAAACAAGTACAACTATTGCCAGGATAAATGTTACCAGTCTGGTAAATGACAATAAGTTTAAAACTTTATTAATGGAGTCAAGACTGACGTTTAAAATTTTAATTCTCTCCTTATAAAATTTTTCCTTCATTTTAAAATATTATATTTTCCGGCACTTTATATTTCCATAGCTACTATATTAAAAATTGCCTTTTTAGGCTCCCTCTTCGTTAATATATCTCCTGGTAATACCTTTCTGGTCAGAAAAGTAGTTCATTTGGCGTAAAATCTTTACATGAACATCTTTATACATTTTTTAATATAAAACTAGAGAAACACTATATATTAAAATGCTTAAAATTATGAACCTTATAATGTGATGTTAAGTAAAGTATGTAAAATATGTAAAACAAATTATTCTTGAGGAGTTTTTTAGGTTAATTGTTGTATTTAATTAAAACAGATATATGAATATATATCTAGTTATGAATAAAAGTTTCGGTTATGGTATATGATGAAATACTGTCATGCCACCATATATGACTCATTTGAAGTTCATTTTCACTTAAATTCAAAATGTTATATTCATTTAAATAAACTAAAACCCCGGTATAAAGATATTCTTCATGATCATCAAACGCCCAAATACCTAATTGATATACTTCAGGATCATTTCCATCACATTTGCTGTCACCTTCATCTATTTTAAATGTGCCACATTTGTCAAAATACCAGATATCATCTTTTTCACATGGAAGTAACGCGCCTGTATACCAATCCACAATAGTCCCTCCCTCAAAAACAAGAGGTGGATTTATAGTACTTGCGGATAAAATCCATGAATCACGGCATAGTAATTCTGTTTTTGATAAAACTTCATCTTTCTTGCATGAAAAAAGACTAATTATATTAATGATAGTCAGGAAGAGTATTAATTTCTTCATTCTCTTGGTTTTTATTTTCAGGTAAAGATATAAATTTTTTAATCTGGCATTAAACTTCATCAGGGATTTTTAGAATTTTTAAGGGTTACCTGCCTAGGCTCTGGTGCAGGCAGGATTGCCTGCCGAATCGCGCCTAAGGCACTAATAAGCTGCAACAGGCAATATTCATTAAAACTGGAAATATATAAATGGCTGCAGTTCTGCTGAGAGAGACTGGTAAATGATAAAGACAACTACAGTACAGATAATTAATTTTAAATATACGGGAGTATTTATGAACCAGTCACGGTATTTTATTTTTAAAGATTCAGGTAACCAGTGCACCACATATCCGAAGATCATTACAATAAAAACTTTCCAGTAGGCAGAAATCATTTCAGGAAGTAAAAGCCATCCAAAACTTGAAGAAACCTGGTTCAGGAGGTCATAAGTTCCCTGCATTGATTCACCCCTGAACCATATACGTGTAAAAGTTATAAAATTAAAGGTGATAAATATCTTCCAGAAGTTTGCCAGCCAGTGTGTACTGTTTTCATAGGGGCTGATTTTTTTCCAGAATTTATATACAACTACGCCAACTCCGTTTAATCCGCCCCATAGAACAAACATCCAGCTGGAGCCATGCCACAAACCTCCCAGTAGCATAGTCATCATTATGTTTATATTAGTACTGATAGTCAGCCGCAGGCCGGGGAAAAGTCTGGCCAGGAGCCAGATGAGCACTATTATGATTGTAAATAGAGGTGCCAGCCACAGCTTGCCTGCAAGAAGAATAATAAAAATAAGTATGGTTGCCAGGCTGAGGTAAGTGAATGGTGAACCTCCCCTGTTACCGCCCATTGGTATATATAAATAATCCTTAAGCCATGATGAAAGTGAGATGTGCCATCGTTTCCAAAATTCACCACAGCTCTTTGCCTTATAGGGAGAGTTGAAGTTTTTGGGTAGATAAAAGCCCAGCAAAAGAGCTACACCTATTGCTATGTCAGTATATCCCGAAAAATCGCAATAAACCTGTAAGGAATAACCGTAAAGGGCCATTAGATTTTCAAAACCCGTATAAGTTATAGGGTCTGAAAATACCCTGTCAATTAAGTTTACTGCTATAAAGTCTCCGACAAGCATCTTTTTCATCAGTCCTTTAAGAATAAGATACACCCCAAGTCCGAATTCATATTTCGACAAGCTATACTTTTTATAAAGTTGCGGAATAAACTGTGCTGCCCTGACTATAGGGCCGGCAACAAGCTGGGGGAAAAATGAAACATAAAATCCGAAATCAGCTATACTTTTTACAGGCTTTACTTTTTCAAGATACACATCTACTGTGTAGCTTATTGTTTGAAAAGTGAAGAATGAAATGCCTACAGGAGGAAGTATTTTACCAATATCAAAATGCGTTCCCAGAAGAATATTTGACCATTTCGCTCCGTGGGTAATAACTTCCAGATTGGTATTGAAAACAGTATTAATTGTCTCTGTGAAAAAATAGTCATATTTGAAAAACGCCAGTACGCCGAGGCTCAAAAATACGCTGAGTGCCACAAACAATTTTTTCGCCAGTGTGGAACGGGAGTTATAAATCGCTTTGCCTATAAAGAAGTTGGTTGTTGTGGAAAAAATAAGTATAGAAAAGAAAAGGCCTCCTGTTTTATAATAAAAGAATAAGCTAACCAGAAAGAGATAAGCGTTCCTTAATGCTTTCTTTTTGTAAATAATCGAATATATTGCAAGAACAACAGCATAGAAACCCCAGAAATACAGACGGGTAAAAAGTAACGGAGATTCCTGGTCATAGAGGAATATATTTTTTAAGGTTTCCATTTAATTATCTTGTTCAATCTACAGGCATTGCATTTATAGATATTCACAAAGCTGTTTTCAGTATATCCGGGATTCTGTATTTAATTTACAGTTTATATGGTTCTCATAGGCTTTTAAAAATGCATTGAAGAATAAATCACCTTTAAACAGATAACCTCTCCTGTTAAAGTGAATCTTGTCCCTGTTCATCAATCCATTTAAGTTCCATACATAAGAAGAGTTAAGTCCTCCCATAATAGTATAAAAATCCCATACTCCAAGATTATTATTTCTGGCAAGGTCAAATATAATACTTCTCATCTTTTCTGTATTTCTGTTAATATACCTGCGATATAAATAACTGTCATTTGGCACTGTTAGTAATATTGCAGCTTCAGGTGAAGCCTGCCGGATTAATTTTAGTAACTGCTCATAATATTCTCTATACTGTATGCTGTTAAAACTTCTGCTATACCCGTCATTAGTCCCCAGTGATATTATTATTAAATCAGGGTTAAGAGCAGCCAAATGTTGAGCGAACAGGTCACATCTGAGCCAGGAATTTAGCTTGGCCCCGTTCACACCAACGGAATTATAGATAATTCCGGGATCATCATTTTCAAAACTTATTCCGTAAATTGTAAAATGATTTTGTATACTGTCTGCTTTAAAAAAATTCAGGCTCAGTTCATCATGATACCTGCTAAATTCATACTCGGTATAGCCTAATGTATCATTTACCCTGGTAGTATTAACAGCCTCAGCACTGTCAATAAGTATCTCAAAATTTGTAGTTTCATGATTATGAAATATTTTCACTTTGTTAAAATCATAATAAATTGTACTATCCGTATTTATAATTATTTGTATTGAAGAATTAGGATTGTATGTCGTAATTGAATAGCCTGAAAGTCCCAGAGTGCAATTTCTATTTTGCTGTGTATTTTTACAATAATCCCATAAGCCGTAATATTTAACTTGAAAATTTGAGGGGTTATTGGTTTTTGCTACCCTGTATGGAAATATAAAACCTCTTGCTCCTGTAAGCCCTGGATTAAATGTCTGTAAGCGGTGTCTTATTCTGTTTGTATAAACATCTGCCTGAATGTGGGAGCCCCCGATATGTACTATTTTTAACTGGCCTTTACCGTAAATAATCAGACTGTCATATATATCAAAAATATTTTCAAATCTGGTACTGTCATTAAAAAATATAAAGCTGTTTTTATCATATCTGATAAAACTGTACTTTTCAATTTCAAAAGGATAGTAATCTTGTTGTGAATAGGAGGCTATTTTACTAATAACAATAAGTGTTGTAAAAAATAAAATAATCTTCCGTACCATAAATACTTACTCCCTAAAACAAAGTTATATTATAAACTTGCTTAATATATCCAGGCTCTAATAAATTAAAAATGTTCTATTTTAAATCTGATTTTTCAAATTTATTATAATCATAGATAAATGAATTATAAAACATCTGGGCTATTATTCTGGCTCCCCTGGGATTAAAATGAACAAAGTCTTTTGACGCCAGCGGGGGATTGGCAAACACCCAGCTTGGCATAGAGTTTTTCCCGCCCATTGCCCTGTACATATCCCAGTATGCCGCTCCACCTTTCAATGTCGCATCCTTTAGTGCTTTTCTTACTTTATCAAGATTAGGATAAGTTACATATTTATCCTTTTCCTTAACTGACATATCAGCTACACCAATGACTATTATTGAAACGCCAGGGCATACCTGTTTAATTCTTCTTAGCTGGCTGTAAAACCATTTTTCATAGTATTTGGTATTTTCAGCAATATAGGGCACAACATTTCCTCCGAATTGGAGAATAATCAATTTTACATTTAATAGTCTATACATCTCCTGAAGCAAATCCCTGTTAATTTTTGTGAAAACTGTTCCTGAACATCCTCTCATGGCTACATTATCTACAGCAACTCCATATATATTATCCAGTGCAATGCCATAAATTTCGGGACTATAGCTGCCTCTGAATTTCAAGGTGATTGAGGACTGGGGTTCTTCGAAAATCCATTTCAACACACTTAATTTATGTGTCGGTTCAATGATATCGGCATCTGTTAATACATCATTCTGATAAATTTCATAAATAAACGGGGCGGTGTTATACCCGTAAAAGATACGGCATTGTGTGAATTGTCTTGTGTTACTATAAGAATATTTCGAATTTTTAAGAGATATCCACGCCTGGTAATTTGAAGTGTCGTTTGCAGGGTTGTCTGTTTCGTAAGGAGAAAATCTGCAAAAACTCCCTAAAGCACCATATCTGGTATGACTAATTGTAGTATCACGTTCACCGTAAACAGTATACCTGTACCAGCTTGCAGAACTTTCCTGTATCATTGAAAATCTGTAATCATATAACTGGGAGGCAGGTACAAGTCCTATTCCCGATCCCCCAAATTTATTCTGTAATTTATTTCTTATCAGAGAGGTCATCCTGTCTCCTTCAATCTGGGAGTCGCCGTAGTGCATAATTCTTATCAGTTTTTTGGAATTAGTGAGGCCTTTCAAAGACTTGAAAATTGAGAGAAGCGCTGCAGGATCACCATCAGGATATTCAATTTTGTGTATGCTTTTTATAAGACTATCGGCATTTGCCTTAATTGTGTCAAATTTATAAGATTGATTTTTTACAGGCTTTTCTGCCAGCTCGGAGATCATGGAATCTGTAAGGAGTTCATTTTTATTAATTATATCTGAAATATCAGCATATCTTACTCTTTTTTTTGAGAATATATCCTCTGATGTGAAAAACTTTAATGTTAAATTTTTAGAAATTTTAATTCCTTTTTCAGGGAAATATAGTGTGATAGCCAACAACAAAAGAAAGATTGACAGGAAAAAGAGCAATATTTTTATGGGGTTCATTAATTAACTCTTGGGTTTAATTTTTAACCGCTGGCCAGGTTTAATTTTATCGGGATTGGTAATATTGTTTAATTTCATAATATCGGAATCTGAAACTCCTGGATATTGTTTCGCAATATCCCACAGAGTATCCCCGGATTTGACAGTATAGTATATATAGCTGCCATCTTCAACAATCACTACTTTATCAGGTGTGGAATCAATTGTTACTGGCTTGCCTATCATTTTTTGTTTCTCGGCAAATGTCATTGAGTTAATCTTTTTATACTTATTAATCTTGTTTTTAGGGACATATATTACAAGGTTCTGCCCGCTTCTTATTATATTCCTTCTTATGTTATTCCAGTATCTCAGATCAGATACTCTGACATTGTACCAGCTGGCAATATATCCGAGATTGTCACCTGATTCTACTTTATAATAAAGTTTGGCAAGATTATCAGATGGCGGTTCATGCATATATCTGGCTGCCGAATATGTTGTCGGACTTGTGATTATTTTCTCGGGATTAAAATATACTGAGTCCTTATAAGCAAATATGGAGTCCTGTAAATCAATAAAACTCGGAATATATTCATGTGGTAATCTTAAAGAATAGCTCTTGTCTTTGGCCGGTATAATATCTGTCCTGTATTGAGGATTCATATCCCTCAATTGTTTTATTGGAATTCCCAGTACCTCCGATACCTGCATCAGATGCAGTTCTTCATTAATCATAACTGTATCGTTGGTAAGTGACAGTTCAATTTTTTGTGGTCTGAGGTTGTGTTCATTGTAATAATTCATAGTATAAGTAGCAGCTATGTATGCGGGAACATGACCGCGTGTTTCTCTTGGCAGATAGAAATAAATATCCCAGTAATTTCTTTTTCCTCCGGAGCGTCTTATGGCCCTGTTAACATTTCCGGGACCGCAATTATATGCAGCGATAACCAGAATCCAGTCTTTGTAGATTTCATAAAGGTCTTTAATGAATTTGGCTGAAGCATGAGTGGATTTTATAGGATCCCTTCTTTCATCAACCAGAGAATTAATTGTAAGTCCGTAAAATCTGCCTGTTCCATACATAAACTGCCATAAACCAACAGCTCTGGCTCTTGAATATGCGCGCGGATTTAATGCAGATTCTATAATTGACATATATTTCAATTCATTTGGGATGTCATAAATATCAAAGATTTCATCAAATATCGGGAAGTAATACTGGGCCAGTCCAAGCATCACTTCCACTGATTTTCTCTTTTTTTGTGTATATACTTCAATATACTTTCTTACTATTGTATTGTAGGAAAGCTCGACGACAGAAGGAATTCTTGAAATCCTGTCAATATACACAGAATCAGGAAAATCGGGAATAATACTATCTTCCTCAGCTGAAAAGAAGTCTGTATCATTCGTAAAAGAATGATTAACATACCATAAGTTCAGCATACTGTCCAGGTTAGCTTCAAAATTTGAAACTACAATTTCTGATTCGTCATTTTTTAAATCGAGAGTATCAGTTAAGAAATTGAATGGATATGCACTAAAATTTAATACAATTGTTGCGGTTAACAATAATCCGGCTTTTTTAAACATAGTCTACAAATAATTAAAACTTTACACAAAATTTTATCCCCATTGTACTGGCATACATATCGTTGTTAATAATTGAAGGGCCCAGCCTTAAACTTAAATCATCCGATACATCGAATTCAAGAAAGTATGCATCAATCATGGCGTCAATAACATTGAGCAGATATACTGCTGCTATTCCCACAAGAGCATAGTCTTTCCATTTTCTGAACTTTTCCTTGTTACTGTACAATTGTCCTGCAATATTATAAGTTATTACCTTTCCTCTGAATTCATACTCTGTCGGAGGGGGATCCATATAATATACTTCGACATAGGCATTATTTAAGTCTTCGTAATAATCACGGTTGTAAAAATATGAAAAAATAACCGCACCTCCGATGCCATATATAATAGGTAGTTTCCAGTACTTACGATTGTAAATCTGGCCTAATCCGGGCAGTATGGCAGAGTATAGCTGGGCTTTTATAGGGGAATGTTTTTTAATAAAAACCGAATCAGTTATTGTTTTTACTTCCTGGGCATAAATATTTTTGCAGGGTAATAACACTGCTACTGTCAGAAAACAGAGAATGAGTTTATTCAAAAATGTTTTCCGCAATTTTAATAAATCATTTAAACGCAAAATGTTATTTTAAATTTAAACTGTCAAAGATGGCAATAATTCTTTCAAGTTCTTCATCAGAATTAAAAGAAATAACGATTTTACCTTTTCCTTTATTGTTGCGTTTAAAATCTATATTTGTTTTGAAAAAATCTGAAAGATGTAATCTAAGATCTTCATATTCTTTAGGAAGACCGTATATTTTATTTTCCTGTTGCTCAGCCTGGGCTTTTAGTCTGTTTATTTTACGGGCATACTCTTCTACTTTTCTTACTGACAGATCTTCATCAACAATTCTATAATACAATTTAAGCTGGTCATTTGGATCCTCAATATTAATCAAAGCACGGGCATGGCCCATTGATATTTTGTTTTCCTTTATTCCAAACTGAATTTCCGGGGGAAGTTTTAATAACCTCAGATAATTGGAGATAGTCGCCCTTTTTTTGCCAACACGCTGGCTAAGATCTTCCTGTGTGAGATTACATTCTTCAGTAAGACGTTGATAGCTTATTGACACATCCATGGCATTTAAATCTTCCCGCTGTATATTTTCAACCAGAGCCATTTCCAGCATATTCTGGTCGTTTGCACTGCGAACAAATGCTGGTATTTTCTTCAGGCCTGCAATTTTTGCAGCCCTTAGCCTTCGTTCACCTGTTATTAATTGATATTTATTTTCATTTATTTCCCTGACAGTTATGGGCACAATAATTCCCAGACCTTTAACAGATGTAGCTAATTCTTCAAGTGATTCCTGATCAATTTTTGATCGGGGCTGAAAAGGATTCAGTTCTATCCTGTCAATTAATATTTCGGTTCCTCCGCTTATTTTTCCAATCAATAATTCTTTGTCCTCTTCATCTATTAGAGCTCCTAATCCTCTTCCTAATGCATTTTTTCTGGCCATTTTATTATTCAATTATTTTATCTTCATTACTAATTTTTGTTTCATTATTCTTCTGAAGAAGCTCACGTGCCAGGTTAAGATAATTAACCGAGCCTTTGGAGTCAGCATCATACAGAACAACCGGTTTCCCAAAACCGGGTGATTCGCTTAGTTTGATATTCCGCTGAATGATAGTTTCGAAGACCATCTGCTGGAAATGTTTCCTAACTTCTTCAACTACCTGGTTAGAAAGGCGCAGGCGGGCATCATACATTGTCAGTAAGAATCCTTCAATTTCAAGATCCGGATTTAATCTGCCCTGAATAATTTTTATAGTATTCAGTAACTTACCAAGTCCTTCCAGTGCAAAATATTCACACTGAACCGGTATAATTACAGAATCAGCAGCAGTCAGAGCATTAACAGTTATTAGTCCGAGCGAGGGCGAGCAATCAATTAAAACAAAATCATAAGCACTATTTATCCTGTGAATAACTTCTTTAAACATCCTTTCCCTGTTAGGCATATTTAACATCTCAATTTCCGCCCCAACAAGATCAATATGTGAAGGAATCAAATCCAGCCCTTCAATTTCAGAGGTTAAAATAATATCATTAGGATTTACTTCATTTATTAAGCATTCATATATGCTGGTTTTTATATTTCTTACATCAAACCCGATTCCTGAAGTTGCATTTGCCTGGGGATCAGCGTCAATAAGCAGCACTTTTTTTTCAAGGACTGCCAGGCTGGCAGCCAGATTTATTGCTGATGTTGTTTTACCGACCCCTCCCTTCTGGTTTGCAATTGCTATTATTTTACCCATTGAGATGTTTATTTTTTGCAGGTTATAATATTACTTTTTCATAGACGTTCAAAAATAGTGTTTTAAAAAATCAATGGATTTTTATTAAGATTTTGTTTTGTAAACAATTCCGGCTCTTTTATTAACATGTTATTAACAATCGTTACTATATCAATCATACCACTATAATAACAGTAATTTAACTTTTGGTAAATATTATTATGCTTTCATAATATATAAATGTGACCTGATAGAATTATTGAATTAATATCAGGAAAATTTAATAACAGATATGGTTAAGGATTTATAAAATGGCAGTTACCAGGTTTTTATTTTATTTATTAATAACAAAATCAAATGTTAGGTCACTTAATTCTTCCAGACTTTTTCCAGCTTCAAGCATTGATTCGTCCTCTGCATCATGATACCACTTAATACTTAGTTCAGCATCTGATTCTGTTATTTCCTTACACTTTGATAGTATCATTAAGAAAAATTTAAGTGAGGAGGTATTGAAATAATCAAACCTAAATTTTAACTCGGTAAGTTCATTTGGATTATTAATATATTTATCCAGCCAATTTACTATTGGTTCGTAAAATTCATTTGCATTTTCAGGTCTGGAAATACCTGATATTTCAAAGGTATTATTTTTTGGATCAAGGATTACTTTAGGTGAAAAATCTGTTGCTTCTACTCTATATGGTTTCATGGATTTATGATTTATATAAATATACAAAAAAAAGAAACATAGGTATTTAAATAAAATAGCAAATTAGGTTAAATCTATTTAATATCATCCGGAATTTATTAATTTTTGTTAAATTAATTTAAATTCAGATGCCTGTTATTTCAATCTCATATAAGACCGGCCAGTTTTTACCTGTAATATAAAGATGATTATTATCGTAATTATATGCGATACCATTCAATACTTTATCCAGGTTATTTTTAGAGCCCGGGGGCATTAAATTTTCTAAATCCAGCTCCCCGGTTATCTTACCTGTATTTGGGTCAATTATGACTATTTTTGTCTCTCCATAAACATTAGCGAATATTTTCCCGTTTATATATTCAAGTTCGTTTAAATTTGATACTATTCCTTTATGATTAAAAACCTCAATTTGCCCTATCTGAGTAAAATATTCAAAATCTATCAGGTACAAATTTGAGCTTCCATCACTCATGAATATTTTTTTACCGTCAGTTGTCAGGCCCCATCCTTCCTTTATCTGGTAATCAAATTTTCTAATAAGATCCAGGGTATTTTTATCATAGACAAATCCAACCTGTGTTTTGTATGTTATTTGATAGATATTATCATTTATTATTACAATACCCTCACCAAATATATGTCGATCAAGATCTATTTTTTTAACAGCTGTACCGGTATTAATATTTACTTTTCTTAATGATGATTGTCCTGTTTTGCCTGTTCCTTCATAAATGAATCCGTTATCATATACTAATCCCTGGGTATAGGCATTTTTATCATGCGGAAATTTATTAATCACTTTATAACCGTAATTTTCAGGTATTATATCAGAAAGCAGGATAAAAGACACTGCATGAGTTTCTTTCAGGCTGTCATTATAAAAAATAACTGTTTTTACATTATTTTGTCCGACTCCGCTATTTTTAGATATCCAGTATATAGAACCAAAATCACTTGTTTCTGTGGTGATATATTCATTATTTGCATAGTAACGAATAGAATCAATTACTATATTTTTTTCCCTCAATGACAGTCTTATCTGAATTGTATCACCACAAACAAATACTTCGTCTTTCTCCGGGGATTTAAGAGAGGCTATTTCACTTATTTTTGATGTGCTTTCAGTAGTACCGGAGTCAGTGTTATTGGAATTAGTAGTTTTGCAATTATTCAGATTAATAACAAGGGAAAAGGTTAGTATATATTTCAGAAAATTAATAAATCTGAGAAGGAATTTATTCATAAATATTTTAAGATTTATCTGAACAGCTTTTTAAGTCTGCTGCCAACTTTTTCCGACCCTTTAGTAAGATTTCCCAATTCATTGTATTCGGAATCGGCAAAATCCGGGTTTAGTATTTGCCATATTTCACTCCATCCAAGAAAGCCCCCGACATTTCTGTCGTCAATAAATAAGTCAACATCAATTTTTCTGCTTATTGTTTCGGGATCGAATTCTTCTTCAGGATAGCTTTTATTAACAGCATAAAATTCCAGACCTTTCTTTTTGCAGTATTCTATTGCTTCATCCAGCTCTTTACCATGTCTGAATGTCCATAATATAATATGATGTCCAAGTTTCTGCAACTGCTTAAGTGTTTCAAATGCAAATAATTTTTCCTCACCAATCTGTGGATATCTGTGTTCTACAATTGTTCCGTCAAAGTCAACCGCTATTTTCATATTTAGTATCTGTTCCTTAATAAGTGCCAAATGTCAGCAAAAATAACAATTATTTAGTATTTAGTAATTCTATATTCAATCAAAATTGATCTATCTTTTAAAAGCGACTCTATTAGTTAGTATATTTTTATTATTTTGTATTTTTATTAATAAAAGAAGCCAGATATGAAAGCAGTAAAAAATATTATACCTACCCTATTTACATGTTTAGGACTCATTTCCGGATGTATTTCAATAGTATATTCCTTACAAAGAGAAATGATAGTAGGTGCAGGGGTTTTTATAATTATTGCTGCAATTTTCGACTTTCTTGACGGTTTTTTTGCAAGAATATTAAACTCTGTATCAGATATTGGCAAACAACTTGATTCACTGGCAGATGTAATAAGTTTTGGAGTAGCTCCCTCAATGATTGTATACCGGTTAATTATGTTCTCTTTGGTTGAAACAGGGTTAAGTGTTGACAGGCCAGGATTTAATAATGCACTTATACTTTATTCAGCATTTATTATTGTTGTGTTTTCTGCTTTAAGGCTGGCAAAATTCAATATTGACAGTAGACAGAAGAATTACTTTATAGGATTGCCTACACCGGCAAGTGCCTTATTAATAGCATCGATAGGAATTAACTCTGATATATATTTTTTACCTTTTGAGGCTAAAGAAAATGTATATAATATATATTCTTTAATCTTTTTAATAGGACTCATTATTGTTATTTGTATTTTGCTTGTATCAAATGTCAGGATGTTTTCATTAAAATTTAAAAAGTTATCTTTTAAAGATAATGGCATACGTTATTTATTTTTAGTTATTTCTGCATTGATTATTATTCTGTTCGGACTTCGGGGATTAGCACCGGTTATTATTCTGTATATTTTACTCTCCTTAATAAATAACTGGTTTATGAAGATGGAGTGATTTTTATGTTTTCAGTTACTTCCCGTTGAGCTTTTTTTCAAATTTCCTGAGTGCAAACTTAATCAGTATATAACTTATGATAATTAATGCAGGCCAGGAAAGAAGCAGAATAATTGATGTTAAGTACATTTCGATATTAATAAATATGTGATTCTTCTTTTATTTCATCGACATTAATTTTCTTCCTGTTAATTGCTTTCCATGCATAGTATATGTAGGCAAAAACAAATGGAACAAGAAGTGATACATAGCTCATTACCGTTAAAGTATATTTGCTTGAACTGCTATTTTGTATTGTCAATGAGCTTTGTAAATCAGATGTTGACGGATAATATGCAGTGTTATTAAATCCTGCTATGATAAAAAGTGAAAAGACCACCAGAAAGGTTCCGGTTCCTGTGAACCAAATTCCTTTTGAATATTTTGAAATAATCGATTTAATTATACCAAATATGACTAGAAGAGTACCTGTGGTGAAGAGAAATCCTGTTAACGGCATTTCTATCAGATTATGGAAATATTTGAATTTCTCCATTGATATAATATATGTTTCGGTATTATAGGAAAACCCCTTTATTAGAAACAACCGGGTTATGAATATCATAAAAAAACATATAAATGGCAGTGAGTTAATTATTAGCTGTACTCTGACTCTCTTAATAATATTGTTGTCATCGATATTATTTATAAAATATAACAAAGCCATGGTTCTGGCAAGAAAGAAAACAGCCATTCCCAGCGAAAGATTATGAAAATTGAGGATGGCTTCCAGTCCGTGAAAAGGAGATCCCCATTGCGAAATAACGGGATTGTCCGGATTGGTAATATTACTGAAATTTACAGAGAATTTTGCGCCATTGAAAAACGTTCCCAATGTAGTTCCTAATAAGACAGTACCGAGAACACCATTTATAAACAAAAATATCTCATATGTTTTATGGCCAAAAAGATTATTTGGCTTTGAACGAAATTCGTATGCAATTGCCTGTATCACAAAACAGAACAGTATAGATATCCACAACCAGTATGCACCGCCAAAGCTGGTAGCATAAAACAAAGGGAAAGAAGCGAATAATGAACCACCAAAAGTTACCAGTGTAGTAAATGTAAATTCCCATTTTCTGCCAAGGACATTTACTATAATCGTTCTTTCATTTTCATTTTTCCCCAGTGTATAAATCAGGGTCTGGCCACCCTGTACAAATAACAGAAATACCAGGATACTTCCAAGTGATGAGATTATTATCCACCAGTATTGCTGAAGTGTTAAATGAGAAAATGATTCAAACATATTATTTTCCTCCGGGTTTTGGCCCTGTTTTTATTTGTTTGAACATGATTCTTATTTCTGCTATAAGTAAAGCAGTAAAAAGTACAGCGAAGATCCAGAATGTTACCTGTACTGTACTGGCATCAATATGTGATGTGGCGGCTACCGTGGGCAATAAATCCTGTACAACCCATGGTTGGCGACCCATTTCTGATACTATCCATCCTGCCTGGGATGCAATGTAAGCAAGTGGAATCGTAATAACTGCCAATCGCAGCAACCAGCCTCTCCTGTCTATTTTCCCCCTGTAAAGGCTTACCAGCATGATGATAAAGAATACAAAAAAATAAAATCCCAGCATAACCATTACATGAAAGCTATAGAAAGTCATGGGAACATTTGGGACCAGGCTGTTGGTGTCATTTAAGAAACCATAGCCAAAATATTTGAAATAATTTTCTTTAAAGTCATTGTCATAAAATTTTGTTTTTAGCTCTTCATATTGCTGTATATTTCCGTTTTCTTTTGCTTTTTTCATTCCTGCCAGTACTTTACGGGCATACCTGCCCCTTTCAATTTTTTCCTGGGCTGAAATAATTCTGTTTTTAGGATTTCCTTTAATTAGATCATTTACGCCGGGAACGAATGCATCAGAACTGCCATATGCCATATAAGAGAGTAATTTTGGGATCTCGATTTTGAATTTATATTCCCATGATTTGTCTTCTTTTGAATATTCTTCGGATTTGTTTAATACTCCAAACAGTATTAAACCGGTTCCGGTTTTACCTTCGTGTAAACCTTCCAAAGCAGCAAGTTTCATTGGCTGTATTTCTGCTATCTGACGTGTTGAGCTATCACCAGATAAAATAAGTACAATTGATGATGTAATTCCAAATACTGATGCTATTATTATACTTCTATTTGCTAAAAATATTTCTCTTTTTTTAAGCAGAAACCACGAGCTTATACCAATAACAAATATTGAACCCAGGACAAAACCTGAGGTAATAGTATGAATAAATTTATTAAGGGCCACCGGAGAGAGAAAGACATCCAAAAAATTTAACATCTCATTACGTGCAGTTTCCGGATTGAATTGCATGCCAACAGGGTATTGCATCCATGCATTTGCAACCAGAATCCACAGGCCTGATAAACTCGCTCCGACAGCTACAAGCCAGGTTGATAATAAATGGAACTTTTTACTTACTTTATTCCAGCCAAAAAACATAACTGCAATAAAGGTAGATTCAAGAAAGAAAGCCATTATTCCTTCGATAGCCAGGGGGGCTCCAAAAATGTCACCAACAAACCAGGAATAATTAGACCAGTTAGTGCCAAACTCAAATTCAAGGATAATACCGGTTGCTACTCCGATAGCAAAGTTTATTCCAAACAAAGTCATCCAGAATTTTGTAATCCTTTTCCATTCTTCGTTACCTGTTCTGACATAGATAGTCTCGATAAAAGCAATTATAAAAGACAATCCAAGGGTGAGAGGGACAAACAGCCAGTGATAAATAGCAGTTAAAGCAAATTGGCCTCTTGACCAGTTAATTAATGATATATCAATTCCATCCATTATCTTAGGCTAAGGTTTCGCAAGTTGATCAATTACGTAATCACTTCGCTCATTATCTGAAGAGAAATTTTTCTTTAAAAAATCCGGAAAGAAAAAAAGTTTTAAAACGGCAAATATTATAAATAGCTTTATTAAAATTATAATCCAAAGGGTTTTACCATATGTCATACTTTTAAAACCATCAAGATAAAACCGAAATATATTTCTGAATACATTTCCTGTCATACGGGTAAAACTATTTCAGCTTATTATTAAACGGGTATATTTAGCAACCTGAATCTGTAAATTTATGCTGTCGACTATAATTTTACAAGTATAACTACTCCCTGAAAAGATGTACAAAACCTTTTTTCGTGTATCTTTCTGCAGGATCAGCTTCAAGGGCTTTCAAAATGTAAAAGTATACACCTGTCTTCAATTTCTGTCCTGAAGCAGTTTTTCCGTCCCATCGTATAGTTTTGGGCCCTTTGGCTTCATAAACCAGGGTACCTGTCCGGCTAAAAATTATAATGTGCAAAGGCATACTTCCCCCCTCAATAATAAACTCATCAAATATATTGTCATCATTGGGAGTGAAGAAGTTTTGGATCTTTAATTCTGTTAAAAGAATAAGATCTCTAATTATGGTATCAGTACAGCCATGTGTAAGATCATTTATAATCAGACTGGCACTTATAGTGTCATCTTTTGCAGGAAACGATAACAAAGGCCTTCTGCCTGTAACTTCACCTATTCCTTCGAAATCCCACAGAAATTCATATGTTGAGGATGTAACATACAGGTGATCGGTATTCCAGCATACTTTGATTATTGATTGATTTGTAGTAAGGGTGTCGGCGCATCTGAAATCAGCTGTAACAGTACGGTAAACGGTAATAAAATCATTATGTGCTTTAGCATTTGCAGAGTCACCATTTATTATTATTGTAATGTCAAATGCTCTTTGGGCTCTGACAGTATTTTCGTAGGTAACAGTATCAGGATCAATGTTGTCACTTGTCTCCCCATTCCCAAAATCCCAGTATATTGATGTAATAGTATCAGTATCAAGATTTGTCAGTCCGAACTTTACTTTCAGGGAATCGCAACCTTCAGTTTCACTTGCTGTTATAAAAGTCTCCATAGGCTCGGTAATAACTACGGCCCTGGTTCGGGAATCTGAGCAACCATAAATATCACTAACCGTTAGTCTGACATTATATGTGTCAGGTCCCGGAAATGTATGAATTACTGATTGGCCCGTATTAGTAGTTCCATCATCAAAATCCCAGTCAAAGCTATAGTCCGTTATATTATAAAATATTTGTCCATTATGCCGGAATACAGCACTGTAAGGAGCTATTTCAGAAGTATCAGAATAAGCAAATGAAGCGATGGCTGTCCGGTAAACCTTTATTGTATCTATCAGGATATTATCGCTTCCGCCGTTCAGAATATAATTAACTGAATAGACCCCCGGATAATAGGTAACTATATCGGGATCAAATGAGTTACTTATCTGGCCGTTACCAAAATCCCAGTATATTGATGTTAAGGTATCAACTCCTGAATTATTGATAAGGGTAAATTTCACACGAATTGAATCACAGCCCTGAGAATCACTCATAGTTATTGAATATGGTGATGCCTGTTGCTCAACGACCACGTTATCAGAATATGAATCTGAACACCCGTAACTGTCAGTAACTGTAAGGCTAACATTATATGTATCCGGCCCCGGAAATGTATGAACGACCTCCCTGCCTGTATCAGTAGTGCCATCATTAAAATCCCAGTCAAAATTATAAGCAGACTCATTCTCCAGGAGGGGCGCGCTGTGTCTGAAAACCCTTGTATAAGGTGATATTTCCAGGGAATCTGAATAAGAAAAATCCGCAGAAACTGTCTGATGGACATTAATATAATCAATTTTGTCTATTGTTGTATCTGTAAAAGTGAAAGTAATATTTACGAATACCCGGTAAGCGCCCGGACTGTTATAATTAACTGTAATAACTTCATTTTTGTCGGCAGTTAAACTAAACGGAGGATCACCGCCCTCAAAATCCCAGCTTATTAATATAATACTGTCACTAATGGCAGGAGTTATAAGCGAGAAATTAATGCCTATAAGCTCATCACAGCCTTCAACAACATCGGCCTGAAAGTTATATTGCCCGCAAACATTGTTTATAAACAAAAATATTAACAGTGCGAATGATATTTTAAATTTTTGTGTCATATAAGTTGAGCAATCTACTAAATTTTTTCAGTCAGTTTTTTTACGACCTTAAATTTATTAAAAAATTCTTTTGCAAACACCCTTAAAACTGTATAGCTTGGTATTGCAAGAATCATTCCGGCAATACCTGCAAGGCTGCCGGCAATCATAATAATTAGAAGGATTTCCATTGGATGTGCATTAACACTGCTGGAATAAATAAATGGCTGGAATATCACGTTATCAACAGTCTGTACAATTATAAACACCAGGATCATATAACCAATCAAGGGTAATAATTCCGAATAAAATTCCATGTTCAGGTGAGTTGCAACACCCAAAACTATACCCAGAATAGCTCCCAGTAATGGGCCAAGGTATGGGATAACATTCAGTATTCCTGCCATGAATCCTATTAATAAACTATGTTTAAAACCAACACCTACTATTGTGAGGCCAGTTGTAACCAATATAATAATACCGGTTATTTGCCCCGTAATACCTATAAAATATCTCCTTAATAGCTTTTGCACAGATGTTAATGCATGCCTGAAGGCTTCCACATGTTTATCAGGTACTAAAAGAATTATAGATTCCGTAAACATCCTCTCGTCTTTTAAAAAGAAGAAGGTCATAAATGAAATAGCAAATATTGCAATAAATATATCTCCCAGGAGGCCGGCTATAGTTGAAAATATATTTGAGAATAAAGTGATATTTAATATTGATGCCAGTTTTTCTGTGAAGAAATTTTTAACTGATACATCATCATCTGCAGATAATTTAAATTTCGCAATGAATTTATCTGCTCTTGTTAGGGGGTCGTTAAGGTCCTCTACTACTGCCTGAATATTTATTTTTGAAAAGTCATTAGCTTCTTTTGCAATCAGCGGAACAAATATTCTGAAAAAAGTAAAAAAAACAATCCATAGTAATACTAAGGTGATAAGCGCACGAATTCCTTTTGAGAAAGATATTTTACCAATTTTTAATTTTCCTAGAAGTTTGACAATTGGGCCTCCTATAAGAGATAAAACAAGTGAAATAAGTATATAGGCAACAATACTCTTGAAATACCACAGGATGAATCCCAATATTATTACTCCAATGATAATAAATATATATGTTGCCGTTTTACTCATAAATTCCAGACTGCGATAAAAATACTAAATTTTAATACTCTTGTTCGTATTGATAACACAAAAGTAATCAACAGATGTAAATAAATTTAAATATTGCATCCTTTGTTATTAGTTCCACTTTATTAATTTTACATTTTTATAGTACAAAATTACATTCTGAATTATACTAATCATAGACTTAAGTACCAAAATTTAGTCTTGATTATTCAAATAATAATATCTGCCTTTAACTTAGTGAGATTCATTAATGAGACAGTATTTGGATTTATTAGATTTCGTGTTAAAGAATGGCACAAAAAAGGAAGATAGAACCGGCACGGGGACACTGAATATTTTTGGCTACCAGATGAGGTTCGATCTTAGCAAAGGATTTCCCTTACTTACAACAAAAAAACTTCATTTAAAATCAATAATTTATGAGTTATTATGGTTTTTAAAGGGAGATACAAATATTAAATACCTTAATGATAACGGAGTAAAAATATGGGATGAATGGGCTGATGAAAACGGGGATTTGGGACGTATTTACGGTTATCAATGGCGTTCATGGCCATCTTGTGAGGGTAAACATATTGATCAGATAACAGGATTGATAAATTCGATTAAGAATAATCCTGATTCGCGTCGACATATCATCAGTGCATGGAATGTTGCTGATCTGGAGCATATGGCTCTTCCACCCTGTCATGTATTATTCCAGTTTTATGTGGAAAATGGAACTTTGTCCTGCCAGCTTTATCAAAGGAGTGCGGACATATTCCTGGGCGTACCTTTCAATATTGCTTCTTATTCACTCTTACTTATTATGATTGCTCACGTTACTAAACTCACTCCAAAAGAATTTATTCATACTTTTGGTGATGCACATATTTATTCCAATCATATTGACCAGGTAAGACTTCAGTTAACCAGGAAGCCTCGTAAATTACCAACCATGAAATTCAAAAGGAACATAGGAAATATTTTTGATTTCGATTATGATGATTTCTCTTTGGAGAATTACAATCCTCATCCACATATTAAGGGAGAGATTTCAGTATAAATGGCGAAGATGAAGAAAATTTCAATAATTATAGCTATTGCAGAAAATAATGCTATTGGAAAGGATAATAAACTGCTTTGGCATATATCAAATGATTTAAAGAGGTTTAGAAAAATCACTACTGGTCATACAGTCATAATGGGAAAAAGAACATTTGAATCATTACCTGGGGGGCCCTTGCCCGACAGAAGAAATATAGTTATTTCAGATGATAAAAATGACAAATTCAATGGCTGTATAATGGCGTATTCTATTGATGATGCATTAAATAAATGTGATGATGGCAAAGAGAATTTTATTATAGGCGGGGGAACAATTTACTCCCAGTTTCTAAAATATGCAACAAAACTATACATAACCAGGGTACATAAATCATTTGATGCTGACACCTATTTCCCTGAGTTGAATTATGACAAATGGATTGAAATTGAAAAGGAGGATTATCCCCCGGATAAAAATAATAGCTTCTCGTATTCATTTATTACTTATAAAAGAAAATAATAATGTATTTTGAAACCTCTTCTATATAAATATAGTCATACTATAGCGCTGTATTTTAATGTTTTTGCAATAATTTTGTTCAGCCATTTATCTGTATTTATTAAACACTGGTAATCAAAAAATTCAAATTTATCAATAATAATTAACCTGGTATTTAAAGTTAGCGTTTATATGGTTGAAAACATTACCTAATTGAATCAACCGTAATAAACGATGAAATACTTTGTTATATTATTTTGTTTAGTATTCATAGCTTGTTCCAGGGAAATAATAATTACCGAAGAGGATATTAAGCAGGATCTTCTGTATTTAAATAATGATATAAAACCTTTTTCCGGAATTTGCAAAGTATTATTTAGTGATACCTTTCTGTTAAAAGAAAAATTTGAGTTTGCAGATGGTATGCTGGATGGCAAATCCTGCAGTTATTTCGAAAACGGAAGCTTAAAATGGAGGGGCAATTATGAAAGTGGTAAGATGGCCGGTAAATGGGAATTTTGGGACGTTAACGGGAATAAATACTGTGAAGTATATTTTAATAATGATGTTTATAACGGCCCATATAAATTGTGGCATTCAAATGGGAAACTAAAAGAAACCGGACAATTTTCAAACAACTGTAAAACAGGGAAATGGATTACTTATGATGAAGCAGGAAATGTTACAAATGAGCTTGTATATTAATTTATATCCTACCTTAAAATATAATTGCTGAATTGCTCTATTGTTTTATTACTCTATTGTTTTATTGCTAAAAGCTAATACATGATAACCTGATTTTAAATTCCACTTACCAGACAAACAAATCTTCAAAATACTGGTCTTAACATCCATTTTAGGCTTAAATTTGAATAAATTTATCAGTTATATAAAATAGCAGACTTAAATATTACTCCTTTAACCCTAAAAACAATAATAAGATGGACTTTTATGATTTAATTAAAAATCGGGAGAGCATAAGGAATTATGATCGGACAAGACCGGTTGAAAAAGATAAGCTTAACAGGATTCTTAATGCTGGCAGATTAGCTCCATCTGCAGCAAACAAACAACCCTGGCATTTTTTGGTTATCTCGTCTGAAGAAATGCTTGACAAGGTGAGAACCTGTTATCACCGTGACTGGTTTAAAGATGCACCTCATATATTAGTAGTTGCAGGGAGAAAAGCCGATGCCTGGGTAAGACAACATGACGGATATAATTCACTGGAAGCAGATTTGACAATAGCTATGGATCATATAATTTTAGCGGCTGAGAACGAAGGGGTGGGGACCTGCTGGATAGCGGCATTCAATCCCGAAATACTCAGTGATGCATTATCTCTTAAAATGGATGAGAAGGTATATGCTATTACACCATTAGGTTATACACAAAAGGGATTCAAGAAGAAAGGCCGTAAAGATAGGAAACCATTGGATGAGATTGTGAGGTTTCTTTAATCTTTAAGGTTATTGTTTAATCTCCGGCAAAAGCAGCGCATTAAACAACAGTTTATATGTACCTGCTGTTGAAGCTCTGAACTGGGGATAAAATCCGTACAATACCAGCTGTCCTTTACCTTTCTTTATCCATACCATCATTGATTTATTGCTGATTAAATCTTCATTTTCAATATACCCGCTTAAAAGTATGTTTTTTTCAGGTAAGGTGGCAATTACCCTCCTGTCCATATCAAACCAGGGAATTGAAGTAGTTAGTACTGGTGTCCCTCGTGAAAAAACACCTGCAGATTTGGGCATTCCCCAGGTTAATGGATGGTTTTCTATTAGCTCTGTCTTTAGTAATGAACCCGGACAATAAAATTTTTGTTTTTTAAGCTCTTCAGAAATATCATTAACAGGCAGCTGAAATTCTTCTTTTTCATCATTTTGTTTTGTAATTGCCAGAGGCCCCATAAATAATTTCGCTGACCTTCCCCATGAGATTACGGAACCGCCCTTATTAATAAAATCAAGTACCTTTTCCATCCCTTCCTTACCCATACCTTTTGCATATTCAGGGGGATACACAGGAATAATATAGCTGTCATCATCGGACTTATATTTACCTTCTGTTAACACATTATTATCCATATCAGGAAAGACTATTACATCAAATTCTTTTGTTAAGTCCTTGTTAGCAATATCAGCTGGCCTTAATACTTTAAAATTGATAGAATAACTGTCGAATAAATATCTTGTCCAGCCTGCGTCCATATCGTGAAAGTAAGATTCAACCAGTCCGATCCTCGGTATATTTATTTTTTCGGATTTAATGTTTATTGACTCTGTTAAAAATAAAGGAGATATATTTATTCCATTAATAATTTTTTCGAGCTTTTGCTGATTGTTTTTATCAATATATATTACAAAACTGCCGGCCCATACTTTATTACCGTTAATTTCAAAACTGTCATGTACTCTTTCTACCTTAATCTGCTGGTTTATTGCTTCGAAGACAGCCCGGTAACTATCATTAAATTGTGACGGGAATATTACAGCACTATATTTTTCAGGGAATGAAATATTACTTTTCAAGGGAAGTTCCTGCTTAACAAGAGATTTATCTAAGTTTTCGGAATAAGTATTTATTTTAATAACCTTGACACCCATGTGTAATGGCAATGACCAGCTTGTTATGTCATATGGTTTCATAATTTCACCACCAGGAGTATAATGTCTGACCGGAAAGGTTTGTTTTTCTAATACTTCAATTAAAAATGACCTGAACGGCTGGGCTAAAGGCACTATGTAATCATTCTCATTTATCTGTTTGTTATCAAGGGTAAATGAATCTGATACTTTATATACATCAATACCGTGCTCGTCCAGCAGATTAATAAGCTTAACTATCTCTCCCGGATCATGCTGGTCAGAAGGAAACAAATAATAATAAGGTGGTTCGGTTTTTCCCTTTTTAACTTCAATCTGACAGATATCATTTCTTAACTTTAAAATTTCCTTTTTATGAATTGCAGAAGTTTTTATCAGTGAATAAAAAGAAACCATTTCATATTCAACTATATCGCTAAGTTTCCACCATCCGCCTTCCCATGGTAAAGGCATATTTATACTTTTTTTATGCTCTGCAAGACCCTTACTGAATACTTTTAATTCATTTGGCTCGATATATACCGAAGTTGCATATTTTGCACTCGCACATTCAGTAAGAAGCCCTATTACGTTCTTCCATAAGGCTGTTTCTGTTGATCCCGGCCAGTAATCATCAAACAGGTAGTGTTGAGATACCCCTTCAAGGCCTTTTTCGGTCATATCTTTCGCCATGGCAGAACCAAAAATCCATGTCCAGTTCCATAATTGTTCATTAATATTTTCTGAAATAGGATCATTAACCGGGGGCACAAAATATCTTGTTCCATCGATGTGCATCTGGTGTTTTTCTAATAATACCTGAGGGAACCATGATTTGTTGTAAATATTGGCAATTACTTTTGTATCTTCCTGCGTTAGGCTAACAAAATCTCTGTTATTATCATGACCTACATATTTATGATATAAACCCGGCAATCTGGTTCCTTCGTATATTGTGCCCTTATATTTTTTATAATGGTCCACAACCATATCCATACCATCAGGATTATGACAGGGTACTACCATCAATACTACCTGGTCAAGATAACCAAGAAGTTCAGGATCATCTGTTACAGCCAGCTGATGAGCGATTAAAGGGGCTGATTGAGTAGGCCCGACTTCATTGGAATGCATTGAAAGGGTAACCAGTACAAACACTTTTCCTTCCCGAACATATTTTTCTTTTTCTTCTGGCTCGATATTATAATTAAGAGCCAGTTCCCTGTTTAATATTTTAAGATTTTCAAGATTTTTTATATTCTCTTCTGATGACAAAAAGACTATATACATCTTTTTTCCTAAAGGAGATTCTCCTATTTCTGTCATTTTTACTCTTGGGGATACTTTGGCAAGTTTATCCAGATAATTTATTAAAGATTCGTATTTAAATAACATACCTTCTTCACCGGGTCTGAATCCAAAAAATTCTTCGGGAGTTATAATCTCATTATCCTGTTGAGAAAAGATATTATAGATTATAAAGCAGCAACTAATTGTTAAAAGCAGAATTTTTTTCATTTTAATAGATTTTGTATATAACTATAAAAATACTAATCAATGGTTATATTATGTGAGTTTTTTAATTTCAAATGTAGCGTATTTCTGTGAATTCCTAAATAATCAGCTGCTTCAGTCCGGTTATTATTAGATTTTATCAGCGCAAATTCTATTAAGAATTTCTCAATTTTATTTATTACTGTTTTATATATTTCCCCTTTATCCTGAATTTTAATTTCTTCTTCGATTAGTTGTTTCAGTAAATCCTTGTCATCACTTACAACATAATTTGTAAGATCTTCCGGCAGATCACCAATATCGATGGACCTGCCGTTTGAAAGTATAACAGCTCTTTCAATGATGTTTTCAAGCTCTCTTATATTGCCTGGCCAGCGATAATTCATAAGTGCGTGGTAACACCCGGATGTAATTCCTTCAATATCCCTGTTATATTTCTTATTATAAATATTAATAAAGTGTTCAAGAAGAAGAGGAATATCATCTTTCCTTTCAGCAAGAGGAGGAATATCGATATTTATAACATTTAATCTGTAAAAAAGGTCCTCCCTGAACTTGTTTTCCATTGTAAGTGTTTTTAAGTTCTTATTGGTAGCTGCAATTATTCTGACATCAACTTTTATGCTTTTTTCACTGCCTAATGGTTCTATTGTTTTCTCCTGAATGACTCTAAGGATTTTTGCCTGCAAGTTCAAATCAAGGTCTCCGATTTCATCAAAAAAGATTGTTCCGTTATTTGCCAGAAGAAATTTCCCCTTTTTGTCATTAACTGCGTCTGTAAATGCTCCCTTTTTATATCCGAATAATTCTGATTCAAGAAGATTTTCCGGTATAGCAGCACAATTAATACTAACAAATTGATTTTCAAATCTTCTGCTTTTATTGTGAATTAATTTTGCTATTATTTCTTTACCTGCTCCTGTTGGTCCGGTTATTAGTACTGTGGCGTCAGTACCTGCAATCACATTAACTGTATCAAGTAATTTTAATATTCTTTTATTTTTTCCTACAAAATCAGGATTAATTTCTTTTTGCTTTAGTTTTTTCTGCAATTCTATATTTTTCTTTAGCAGTAATTCCTTTTCTCTTTTTGAGATGACATAATTATAAACCTTGTTGGAAACCAGAGTTGCAATTAAAGTTATTGTCTCGAAGGTACTTTTAAAATCTTCATCTGAGATATATTCCTTTTCAATATTTAATACGCCTACAGTTTTATCTTCGTATTTGATCGGTACTGCAAAAAATGAATTCTTTTCTCCTGTTCCCCGCCTGATTTTCATTCTATTCAGAAAATCAATACTTTTTGTTATATCTTTTATTTTTATACCATTGCCATATTTAAAAACCTTGCCAACCACTCCTTCACCCACCTGATAGACTCCCCTTTCTATTGCATCGTCACTTAAGTTGTATCCTTTAAAGGCTTTAAGTTTTTCATGTTTGTCAAGAAGAATAATAGACCCTCTTTTTATGTCCATTACTTTTGAGATATAATCCATTATTTTTTCAAAAACCTTTTCGAGTTCGAATTCCTGAGCCAGTATATCAGCAACCTTTAAAAGCAGATTTTGCCTTTCGATCCTGTCTTTCAGATTTTCTATTAAGTTTGCTTTCTGTAAAATCTGTACAGCAAAAGTTGATATTGTTTCCAGCAAATTTTGATGCTCTTTAGTAAAGGCATTCAGTTTATTACTATCGACACTTATTACACCAAATGTTGTATTTTCAGCTTTAAGCGGGACTGCAAGTTCTGATTTTAAGTCTTTTCTCACCCTGATATAATACTCAATATCATCTACATTATTGACCAGAAGAGGTAATCCTGTTTCTGCGACACGTCCGGTAACACCTTCTCCCAGTTTTAACTTAATTTTCAAAATTTTACTTGGATTAAGTCCCCTGAATACTTTGATCTCCAGAATGTTTGTTTCAGGATTTATTATCCTTATACTTCCTGTAAGTGCTCCTGTTATTTCAATACATTTATCAATAAGATAATTTAAAAGCTCGCTGGGAGAAATGGCTGAATTAATTATATCAAGGATGTCTTCAAGGATTTGTAATTTATATGTATTTTTCCTCCTGTTGCTATTTTTAGGTTCCATAATTAATTATTTTAGTAATTTTGACTAAAATATGTGCAATAAAAGATATAAATATGATTATTGCACAAATATAGTGCTTTTTTAAGTAATTATAAAATAAATCCGTAATATCTGCTAAATATTTGTTGTATGTCTAACTCTCTGAATTATAGCCATAAAGCCAATAAGTTACACATTGGAAACTTCTCAATTAAAAAAACTAAAATATTTGGTATAATAATTGCCTTCATAAATGCAATTCTGAGATTTTTAAGGCATGCTTAAATAATTTTTATTGCTTGCGAATTTTTTTAATTAAATAGTAATTGTCTGGGTTTACTGGCTTATTTAATGGTATTTAAGGATGAGTATTGACAAAGTATATACCTATATGAGTACCGGGATGAACGGTTTGGATAAAGTCATTCAGGGCGTTGTTCCGGGCGATAATATTATATGGCAGGTTGATTCTATAGAAGAGTACATACCTTTCATTAATCCGTTTTATAATGAAGCAGTTAAAAACAAAATACCGATTATTTATTTCAGATTTGCAGAACACCAGGCTTTGTTACCTGAAGATAATGTTGCTAAAATGTATACATTAAATCCTGATGAAGGATTCGAAGCACTAATTTCAACAATATTTGATATAATAGAAGAATATGGTTATGGTACATACTATATTTTTGACTGTTTGTCTGATCTTGTGGTAGATTGGTATAGTGATCGTATGATGGCTAACTTTTTTATGCTAACATGTCCCTATCTTTATGATTATAAAACAGTTGCATATTTCGGTATTCTCAGGAATGTTCATATGCCAATGACAATAAATGCAATTCATAACACGGCCCAGATTGTTTTCGATGTATACAGGAATAAAGAGAAACTCTATATCCATCCATTGAAAGTATATAAACGTTATTCGCCAACCATGTATATGCTGCATAGCCGGGAAGGAGAAGAATTTAAACCTGTGACAAAAAGTGCTGTAATATCAGAGATACTGAAATCTATACCTCAGCCATGGCTTGATTATACTGTACACAGACTTGATATCTGGAGACGAAGCTTTTTTGAAGCCCAGGAAATATATAGTACAAAAAAAGGTAGCCTGAATGACAAAAAGACAGATGAACTGGTTACTCGTCTTCTTAAAATGGCTGTTACCAGGGATCCAAGAATTCTTAAGCTGGCAAAAGAATATTTGGAGCTTTCGGATCTTATTGATATAGGTAAAAGAATGATAGGAACCGGACTTATAGGTGGTAAATCGGTTGGGATGCTTGTAGCAAGGGCTATATTGAGGAAAGCGGATAAAAGATGGCAGGAGGTTCTTGAAGAGCATGACTCATTCTTTATTGGTTCAGATGTGTTTTATACTTATCTCATCAGGAATGGCTGCTGGTGGATGAGGAGAAAGTTGAAGAACAGCGGTTCAATATTTGATGATGCCGAAGAAGTAAGTAAAGTAATACTAACAGGCACCTTCCCCGATGATATAAAAGAACAGTTTGTCGAGATGCTTAATTATTTCGGGCAATCACCCATTATTGTGCGTTCGAGCAGTCTTCTCGAAGATGCTTACGGGAATTCGTTTTCAGGAAAGTATGAAAGCATTTTCTGCGCAAATCAGGGTACTCCGGAAGAAAGACTTGACCGGTTTATGTCTGCAGTGCGCATTGTTTATGCAAGTACTATGAAAAGAGAGGCTCTGGCTTACCGTTCTCACCTTAATCTTTTAGATCAGGACGAACAAATGGCCATTCTGGTTCAAAGGGTTTCGGGTGCTAAATATGATGATTTTTATTTTCCTCATATTGCAGGAGTGGGTTTTTCATTTAATCCTTATGTATGGGATAAAGATATTGATCCCAGAGCCGGAATGATACGCATGGTTTTCGGACTGGGGACCAGGGCTGTTAACAGATATGATGATGATTATATTCGCATTGTGGCCCTTAATGCGCCTTTGAAGAGACCCGAAGCAAACTTCGATGAAGTAAAAAAGTATACCCAGAAGCGTGTAGATATTCTTGATTTGTCTTCTAATCAATTGGTATCCAACTATTTCATGGATCTGGCAAAGGTTATGTCAGATCTGCCTCTGGAATTATTCACATCCCGTGATGAAGAGCTGGAACAAATAGCAAGAGAAAGGAATATGCAGAACATATTTTCTCATGTACTTACTTTTAACAGGCTTTTATCTGATACAAAGTTTGTAAATAGTATAAGGGATATGCTGGAAACCCTGAGAAAAGCTTATAACTACCATGTGGATATTGAATTTACAGTAAACTTTCAGGATGATTACAGCTATAAAATTAATCTCGTCCAGTGCAGGCCATTTCAGGTTACAGGTGATTTACGAAGCCTTAAAATACCTGAAGATATAGACAGCAGGAATATTATAATTAAAACAAAAGGTCCGATTGTTGGAAACAGCATATCCACAAAAATAGACAGAATAATTTATGTTATTCCTTCAGTGTACGGAAAGCTCAGTATGAGTCACAGATACTCAGTTGCCAGGCTGATAGGAGAACTAACACATTTAAATGACAAAACAAAGGAAAATAAAAAAAATATAACCTTAATTGGCCCGGGCAGGTGGGGTACTACCACACCATCACTGGGTGTCCCGGTTTCATTTTCTGAAATAAACACTGTTTCAGTTTTGGGTGAAATAGCCTATATGCATGAGGGATTAATTCCTGATGTGTCGTTAGGAACGCATTTCTTTAATGATCTGGTAGAGATGGATATGGTTTATTTTGCTATTTATCCTGATAATGAAGGCTATGTTTTGAATAATAATTTCTTTGACAGCTCATATAACCGATTACTGGAATTGTTGCCAAATGCAAAATTATGGGCTGATACTGTTAAGGTTATAGATACTGAAGATATGAAAAATGAATTTAGTTTACGTTTAATTTTAAATTCTATGGAGCAGGAAGGAGTATTATATCTTAATAATAAAACTTAATCCCAACCCTGCGAAATAAGTAATAATTTTTTAATTCAGATAGCTTGAGTATGGAGAAAGCAGGTTTATATGATCCCTTTTACGAACATGACGGTTGTGGGGTAGGATTTATTGCTACTATAAACGGACAACCTTCCCATCAGCTAATAACTGATGGAATAACAATATTAAAGAATCTGGTACATCGAGGGGCAACAGGCGGTGATCTTAAGACCGGGGATGGGGCAGGTATACTGATACAGTTACCCCATTCTTTTCTGCTAAAGGAAGCCGCTAAACAAAAGTTTAACCTCCCTGCGGCCGGTGAATACGGAGCAGGTATGCTGTTTCTTCCGCATGATAATAGTGTCAGGAAAAAGGTGATTGCTTTAATTGAGGATATAATTTATAAAGAAGGAGGAAAAATATTAGGGTGGAGAGATGTTCCTACATGTCCGGGTTGTTTAGGCAGAACAGCCATGGATTCAATGCCATACATCTGCCAGGTATTTGTGGAATTTCCCTCTTTATCAGGCATTGAACTTGAAAGAAAATTATATGTTGTCCGCCGGATTATAGAGAATGAAGTATCAGAATCAGGAATATCCATAGATGAGTTCTATATACCTTCATTTTCATCTAATACTATTATATATAAAGGATTATTTGTGGCACCCCAGTTTGAAGAATTTTATCTTGATTTGAAAGATAAGGATTTTCAAAGTGCCATTATTATTGTTCATCAGCGTTATAGTACAAATACCTTCCCGTCATGGCCACTGGCGCAGCCCTTCAGATATATAGCCCACAACGGGGAGATTAATACTTTGCGCGGGAACATTAATAAAATGAAAGCCCGGGAAAAGACAATATCCTCAGATCTTTTCGGTGAGGATACCAGAAGACTCTTACCAGTAATTAATACTGATTTAAGTGACTCGGGAATTTTTGACAATGTTTATGAGCTTTTATTTCAAAGTGGCTTTTCACTTGAACATTCAATGATGATGATGGTTCCTGAGGCTTTTGGCAGCAAATATCATATAAGTGAAGATAAACGTGCGTTTTATGAGTATCATTCAGCTTTAATGGAGCCATGGGATGGCCCGGCTGCTTTAATTTTTACCGATGGCGTTAAAGTAGGGGCAGCGCTTGACAGAAACGGACTCAGACCAGCCAGGTATACTATAACAAAAAGCGGAAGACTGATAATGGCCTCTGAGTTCGGTGTACTGGAAATTCAACCCGAGGATGTACTGCAGAAAGGACATCTTTCTCCGGGCAAAATGATACTTGTTGATACACAGAAAAAAAGAATCATATACGATAATGAAGTTAAATCGACCATTTCCCGCAGGAAACCTTACAGAAGGTGGCTGGAGCAAAACCGTATAGAGTTAAGAGGGCTCTTTCAGCCGCCGGGCCCGGTGATTACGGAACCCGGTTTTCTGAATTTACTGCAAAAAGTATTCAGATATACGCTCGAAGATATAAACATGATAATTACTCCCATGGCTGAAAATTCGCAAGAACCGGTGGGCTCCATGGGAAATGATACCGCTCTTGCTGTATTATCGGAACATCCGCAACTTCTTTATAACTATTTCAAACAACTTTTTGCCCAGGTAACAAATCCGCCTATTGATCCATATCGTGAAAACCTGGTAATGTCATTAATGAGTTATATAGGAAAGGAGAGGAATTTACTTGAAGAAACTCCGCTTCACTGTCATCAGTTAAAACTGCAGCATCCCATACTGACAAATGAAGATGTTGATAAACTGCGTAATGTTACAATTGAGGATTTCCGTACAGCAACTGTCCCGATTATATTTAATGTAAAAGAAAACGGGAAGAATATTGAAAAAGCCATTAAAAAAATATGTGATGAAGTAGTAAGGAAGGTTGATGAAGGCTATTCACTGATAATTTTAAGTGACAGGGGAGTGGATGAAAATAACATACCTGTACCTGCTCTTCTTGCTACGTCAGCTATACATCATTACCTTGTAAGTAAAGGGAAAAGGCAGTTAGCCGGTCTCGTGGTTGAAACAGGAGAGGCAAGGGAAGTAATGCACTTTGCTCTTCTGATAGGATTTGGAGCAAGTGCTGTAAATCCATATTTAGCTTTTGAAACTGTTGCTGATCTCAAAGCCAAAGGGAAAATTTCTGAAGAAATCAAACTGGAAACTGCCATAGATAATTACATTACTGCTATTAAGAAAGGACTGCTTAAGATTATGTCGAAAATGGGAGTTTCAACAATAAGAAGTTATCGTGGGGCCCAGCTGTTTGAGGCAATCGGACTGAATTCGGCTATGATTAACAAATATTTTCCAGGTACACCCTCAAGAATAGGGGGCATTGGATTAACTCATATTTTTGAAGAATGCCTAAATCGCCACAGAAATGCGTACAACAGAAATAACCGGTCAAACGGACTGGAGTCAGGAGGAAATATTCATTACAGGAGCTTTTCTGAAAAACACATTATATCACCAGAGGTTGTAATACTATTACAAAAAGCAGTAAGAGAAAATGATTATTCGCTTTATAAAGAGTATGCTGAACTGATTAATAATAAAATAAAAAATCTTTGCACACTGCGAGGATTATTCAAATTTAAGAAAAGAGAGGCTGTTCCAATTGAGGAAGTTGAATCTGAGAAATCAATTATTAAACGGTTTGTAAGTTCTGCGATGTCATTCGGATCAATAAGTAAAGAAGCTCATGAAACAATAGCCATTGCAATGAACAGGCTCGGTGCAGCAAGTAATTCCGGTGAAGGGGGAGAAGATGAAGGGAGATATAATACTCTGCCCAACGGTGATATTTCCAAAAGCATGATCAAGCAGATTGCTTCCGCAAGATTCGGGGTAACAAGCAACTATCTTGTTAATTCCAGGGAATTACAGATTAAAATGGCCCAGGGGGCCAAGCCCGGTGAAGGAGGGCAGCTACCCGGACATAAGGTTGACATTAATGTTGCCAGAGTGAGGCATTCTATACCGGGTGTGATGTTGATATCTCCGCCTCCACATCATGATATTTATTCTATAGAGGACTTATCAGAACTTATTTTTGATTTAAAAAGTGCAAATCCTGATGTTAAGGTATCCGTTAAACTTGTAGCAGAGGTGGGCGTAGGGACAATAGCTGCAGGTGTGGCAAAAGGAGGAGCCGATATGGTATTGATTAGCGGACATGATGGAGGAACAGGGGCATCACCCGTATCGTCCATAAAGCATGCAGGTATACCCTGGGAAATGGGACTGGCAGAAACCCAGCAAACACTGGTAATTAATAAATTAAGAAATCGTGTACGTGTTCAGGTTGACGGAAAATTACATACGGGAAGAGATGTGGTTATAGGAGCCCTTCTCGGGGCTGATGAGTTCGGATTTGGTACGACTGCCCTGATAACAATGGGATGCATAATGATGAGAAAGTGCCACCTTAACACATGTCCGGTAGGAGTTGCAACTCAGAATCCTGAATTAAGGAAGAGATTTACGGGTAAGCCGGAATATCTTATGAATTTTATGAGATTTGTTGCACGCGACGTACGGGAAATAATGGCTGAACTCGGTTTTCGCACTTTCAATGAAATGATTGGTCAGGCTGATATAATGGAAGCTGATAACCTATCAGGTAACTGGAAAACAAAAGAGCTGGATTTCTCAAAAATACTAACAGTACCATTAACGAATAAGAAAAACAAACTCCATTTCATCTCTTCAAACAAATATGATCTCTCAAATACAATTGACATTGAACTTATAGAAAAATCAGGAAATGCACTGGAAAATATGCAATGTATAAATATGTTCGCCTCTATAGCTAATTCAAACCGTGCTGTAGGAGCAACCCTGAGTGCCGAGGTCTCAAAAAGATATGGTTCAAAAGGAATGCCTGAAAATACCATAAACTGTAAGTTTACCGGAGCCGCAGGACAAAGTTTTGGGGCATTTCTTGCAGCTGGTATTACTTTTGAACTTGAAGGAGAATGTAATGATTATCTTGGCAAGGGGCTGTCAGGAGGCAAAATTGTTGTATATCCCCCTAAAAACTCCCAGTTCAGGCCTCAAAATAATATAATAATAGGTAATGTCAGCCTTTTTGGAGCTACCCGTGGTGAAGTTTATATTAACGGAATGGCAGGAGAGAGATTTGCAGTCAGAAACTCCGGAGCTGTGGCTGTTGTTGAGGGAATTGGTGATCATGGATGTGAATATATGACAGGGGGCGTTGTAGTTATACTGGGGAAAACAGGAATAAATTTCGGTGCGGGCATGAGCGGAGGGATAGCGTATGTACTCGACCAGGACCAGCTTTTTGATACAAAATGTAATCTTGAAATGATTGATGTTGAGCCGGTTGTGGGAAAGGCGGACCATAAAAGACTATATACTTTGATTAGTAATCATATCAAGTATACTGGCAGCGAATATGCTCAAGGTTTATTAAGAGACTGGACTGAAATACAGCCACAATTTGTTAAAGTCATGCCAATAGACTATAAAAAAGCACTTGAGAGAATTAAAAAAGCAGAATCAAAAGATACGGAAGTTGTTTCACTCACAGAGGAGGTTTATTAAAATGGGTAAAATAACAGGATTTATTGACTATACGAGAAAAGACTATTCTTATAAAAAGAAAGAAGAACGGGTTAAGAATTATAATGAGTTTATTATTCTTCGGTCGGAACAGGAACTGCGTAATCAGGGCGCGAGGTGTATGGATTGTGGTATTCCTTTTTGCCATTCGGTCGGCTGTCCTGTATTCAACCTGATACCGGACTGGAATGATTTGGTTTACAGGAATAACTGGCGCGAGGCTTACGAGCAGCTTGAAAAAACAAATAATCTTCCGGAAATAACGGGAAGAGTGTGCCCTGCCCCCTGCGAAAGTGCATGCACGCTTTCAATAAATACCAGTCCGGTTACAATCAAACAAATTGAGCTTGCAATAATTGAGAATGCATTTAAAAAAGGCTGGGTTGAACCTAAACATCCTTTTACTGAGACAGGTAAAAAGGTTGCTGTTATAGGATCAGGGCCGGCCGGACTCTCTGCTGCCCAGCAATTAAGACGCAGCGGACATAAAGTGGTCGTATTTGAAAAAGACTATAAAGCAGGAGGACTTCTCAGATACGGGATACCGGATTTTAAGCTGGAAAAGTGGGTAATTGACAGAAGAATAGAACAAATGGAGCAGGAAGGGATAGAATTTGAGACCGATGTTGTTATCGGGGAAGACCTGTCTGCCCACTACTTAAGAAAAACATTTGATGCAATTCTTCTGGCTGCCGGTGCAGGTGAGCCCAGAAATCTGGATATACAGGGCAGGGGATTTGAAGGAATTTATTTTGCGATGGATTACCTGAAGAAATCAAATAAATATATTGCCGGTGAATTGAAGGAGCATGAAATTATCAATGCCAGGGATAAGATTGTTCTTGTTATTGGCGGAGGAGATACAGGTTCCGATTGTGTAGGAATGGCAAACAGACAGGGGGCAAAAGAAGTATACCAGTTTGAGATTTTACCGAAACCAAGAATATGGAAAGAAGACTGGAATCCGGAATGGCCCGGGTGGCCAGCGATCTTGCGAACCTCGACATCACAGGAAGAAGGATGTAAAAGAGAATGGAGTATTCTTACGAAGAAATTTGCAGGAAGTGGCATCAAGCTTGAAAGGGTGCATTGTGCAAAAGTCGACTGGAAAATGAATGAAGCAACAAAAAAAATGAAGATGGTTGAAGCGCCCGGGTCAGATTTTACATTAGATGTAGATATGGTTTTCCTTGCGATGGGATTTTTACATACAGAGCATAACAGGCTTTTAAAGCATCTTGGAATAGTGTTTGACGGGAAAGGTAATATTAATATAAACAACAGCTATACAACAAATGTCCCGGGAGTTTTTGCTGCCGGCGACGCTTCCCTCGGAGCTTCATTGGTAGTCAGGGCAATTTATCAGGGACGTGAGGCAGCAAAAGAGATTAACCGCTATTTAATGAAATAATTCTATTGCTCTATTACTCTATTGCTCTATTGTTTTATTGCTGTATTAATGGTTACCTTTATAAGGCAATAATATAAAAGTGTAAACGATGCCGGAAAGAGAAAATAATATTGATTGTCCCTTTTGTACATCCGGAATTAAGGATTTATCTTTTTTTGAAAATGAAAGTTTCATTGCTGTTTATAATATAGCTCCAATATTACCTGGCCATACGTTAGTCATACCAAAAAAGCACATCACAAGTTTTTTTGAGTTAACAGATGAAGAATTATTTGAATTTATAAAATTCAGCAGATCAGTGATTAAAATATTGTCAAAGGCATTTGGTACTGAAGCATTCAACTGGACATTACAGGAAAGGGATGAAGCCGGGCAGTCAATTGCACATATGCATATTCATATTATACCCAGAAAACCGGGAGATCTTCCTCATCCCGGAGACTGGTACCCCAGGTTAAAATATAATATTGATAATATTCTTGACAGCCATAAACGCGAGAGGCTGAGGCCAGACCAGTTAAAAGTGATAACTGAAAAATTAAAAAATATATCAGTGGATGTACTCAGGGAAATGACTTAAGTTGATTAACTTTTCACTCATCAACTTTGATATCCTTAATATTTAGCTGGATAGTGGTTACTCCTCTGAAATGGTTTTCATTTAATGTATATGCAATATCGAAGCCCAGTCCCTTACTTATTTTTTCATAATGATGAGCCTGGTTGAAAGCTATAGCCGGAAAGACATTATATGGTTCCTCCTCCTGGATCAGACTTAGTTTAAGATGCTCCTCACCTGAACCCACAATCTTGCCGGTGCCATTATCCACAACATTTTCAGCAAAGAAAACGGGATTCACATTATTCGGACCAAAGGGTTCAAATTGTTTTAAGACTTTAAAAAAGGCGGGAGTGATATTTTTTAAATTAAGTTCTGTGTCAATTTCGATCTGGGGAATAAGTTGATCCGGATTAATAGCATTTTTAACTATTTCTTCAAACCTGTCCCTTAATCTTTGTACATTATTTATTTTAAGTGTCAGTCCGGCAGCATATGTGTGTCCTCCGAAACTTTCCAGCAGATTGGCACATTCACTTATTGCTTTATAAAGATCAAATCCGATAACCGAACGGGCAGAACCTGTAGCAAAACCGTTTGATTCAGTAAGAATTATTGTAGGCCTGTAAAATGATTCAATTAAGCGTGAAGCAACAATACCAACCACACCTTTATGCCAGTTCCTGTTATACAGTACCGTTGAATATTTATATTTATTACCGTAGCTTTCTATCTCTTTTAACGCTTCTTCGGTAATATTTTTATCAATATTTCTTCTTGCCTGGTTGTAGGAATTAATCTTTTTGCAATGCAAAATTGCCTCTTCCTCATCTTCAGAAATTAACAAGTCAACAGCCTGTTTCCCGGATTCAATTCTTCCTGCAGCATTAATTCTTGGCCCTATCTTAAAAACAATATCATCAACATTAATGGGTTTGTCTTCAAGTCCGGCAATACAAATAATAGCTTTTAAGCCAACACAGGGATCTTTATTCAGTTTTTTTAGTCCGTGATATGAAAGTATACGATTTTCATCAATCAGGGGAACAATATCAGAAGCAATGCTTACAGCTACCAGATCAAGATATTGTAAAAGTTCATCAAAAGAAATATTATTTTTTATTGAATAGGCATGTAATAATTTGAAGCCTACGCCACAACCTGATAAATATTTAAAAGGATAGTTGCAATCCTTTCTTTCAGGGTCAAGAACGGCAACTGCCTTAGGTAAGTTCGGTCCCGGAGTATGATGATCACACACAATAAAATCAATTCCTTTGTCTCTGGCATATTTGATTTTATCAATTGCCTTTATTCCGCAATCCAGAGCGATGATTAATTTGATCCTGTTAAGTTCAGCATATTCGATACCTTTATAAGAAATACCGTAACCTTCATTGTAGCGGTCAGGGATATAATAATACAGCTTATCATAATACTTGCTGAAAAACGAATATACCATTGCTACTGATGTGGTACCATCAACATCATAGTCTCCATACACCAGTATTTTCTCTCCCTGGATCATTGCTTTTTCAATTCTTTCCACTGCTTCACTCATATCCTTCATAAGGAAAGGATCATAAAGGTTTAATATATCCGGAAGGAAAAAAGCCTTTGCCTGGTCAAATGTTCTTATTCCGCGCTGGACCAGCAATGTTGATAGTACAGCATCAATATTCAGTTCATCTGACAGTTTATCTATAGCTGAATCGTATCCGTTTTCTTTTATTTTCCAGACTTTTTCCATACTAATTGACAAGCTATGAGAAGATATATTTTAATGTAAATTTAAAATTTAAATTAGAAGTATTAAAAATAAAGTAAGTGAATTTCGAACTCATTTATAATATGGTCTAAGATTTTCTTCTTAACTTCTTCAATTGCGGGTGAATAGCCAATTTCATATTTTATGGAAGTAACTCCCTTATCAGTATAACCACAGGGGTTTATATAGTTAAAATATTTAAGATCAGTGGTTACATTTAGTGCAAATCCATGCATTGTAATGAATTTGCTTATTCGTATACCAATTGCACATATCTTTTTGAGATTTCCCTCACTTTTTGAATCAATCCAGACACCAGTTGCCCCTTTAATTCTCTTAGCGGAGATGTTATAATCTTTAAGGACTTTAATAATTGATTCCTCTAATTTGAAAATATAGCTTTTTGCGCCCAGCTTCAGCTGTTCCAGATCAAATATAGGATAGCCTACGATTTGTCCCGGCCCGTGATAAGTTATATCTCCACCCCGGTTTGTTCTGTAATAAGTTGCATTTATTGAATTCAGGATACTGTCATTTATCAGGAGATTATTTTCCTTACCACTCCTGCCGAGAGTATAAACATGCGGATGTTCGCAGAAGATAATCTTGTTAGTTATTTCTTTGTTTATTTTACCGGATTTTATATTAACAATTTCCTGATGTAATTTCTCCTGGTAATCCCAGGCCTTTTTGTAATCAATAATTCCCAAATCTTCATAAACAGCTTTTACAGGCATTTTTCCCTTTAATAAATTTTATTCTTGTACTGTATTAATATTCACGTGTCTTTCCGCATGGTATGATGATCTTACCTGGGGGCCACTTTCAACATATGCAAATCCTTTTTTCAGTCCGGTTTCCCTGAACCTTTCAAAAATCTCAGGTCTGATATATTCTTCTACCTGAATATGCTTTTCTGAAGGCTGAAGGTACTGTCCGATTACAAATACCTTAACACCAACGGTAAGAAGGTCATCCATGGTTTCCATAACTTCTTCCTCTGTTTCACCCAGACCTGCCATAATACCTGACTTGGCAACAATTCCTGAAGATGCAGTATATTCTAATAACTCAAGGCTGCTGTCATATGTAGATACGGATCTGACTTTTGGAGTAAGTCTTCTAACAGTTTCCAGATTGTGGGATATTACTTCAGGTTTTTCCTTAATTATCAGATCCAGTGCCTTAGTGCCTCTTTTGAAGTCAGGAATAAGTGCTTCCATTGAAATATCCGGATTCAATCTCTTAATGGTCCTGATTGTCTCTGCCCAGAATCCGGATCCCCCGTCAGGTAAATCATCCCTTGCTACTGAAGTTATAACACAATGTTTTAATCCAAGTAGCCCGATAGTCTCTGCAAGCCTATTTGGTTCATCCATGTCCACCGGTTCAGGCCTCATAGTATTAACCTGACAGAATTTGCAGTTTCTTGTACATTTATTTCCAAGAATCATAAAAGTAGCAGTACCAGCACTCCAGCATTCTGCTTTATTCGGACAATTACCACTAACACAGATTGTATTAAGTTTTTTACTTACTGTCAGATTCTTTACCCTGGAGTAATTCACACCATGTGGCATATGAACTTTCATCCAGGGAGGAAGCCTTTTTTTTGTACTACCTGATTTATTCACTTTACTAACTTATTTGTTTTACAAAGTTAGTATATAATTAAAAAAATTTTGGGCTACTTACTTATGTTAAATTATATTTGCACAAGTTTTAAAAAGCTTTATAAATGAGTCAATTGGAATTAAGCGAACAGGAGCAATTCAGAAGAAAGGCACTTGAAGAGTTGAGAAAGGCCGGAATCGATCCCTATCCTGCAGCCGGGTATATTACAAATGTGAGTACATACGAAATAAAGGAAAATTATAAACCTGAAAAGAATAACTACCAGGATGTATCTCTTGCAGGAAGAATTATGAGCAGGAGGATTATGGGTAACGCATCTTTTGCAGAGATTCAGGATAATAAAGGAAGGATACAGATATATTTGCGGCGGGATGATTTATGCCCGGGAGATGACAAGACACTATACAATACAATATTTAAAAAGTTACTGGATATAGGGGATTTTATAGGAATTAAGGGTTTTGTTTTTAAAACGCAGACAGGAGAGATAACAGTTCATACAAGGGAAATGACTGTCTTAAGTAAATGTTTAAGGCCATTGCCAATTGTTAAAGAGAAGGATGGAAAAATATATGATGAGGTTACTGATGCTGAATTCAGGTATCGCCAGCGGTATGTCGATTTAGTTGTAAATCCAAGGGTGAAACAGGTATTTGTAAAACGAACCGGAATTATAGATTCACTTAGAGAATTTTTTAATTCCAGGGGATACCTTGAAGTTGAAACTCCAATATTACAGCTTATACCAGGGGGTGCTGCTGCCAGACCATTTATAACTCATCACAATGCACTGGATATACCCCTGTATTTAAGAATAGCGAATGAGCTATACCTTAAGAAGTTAATTGTTGGTGGTTTTGATGGGGTATATGAATTCTCAAAGGACTTCAGGAATGAAGGTATGGATCGTATGCACAATCCTGAGTTCACGGTAATGGAAATATACGTTGCATATAAGGACTATATATGGATGATGGATTTTACAGAAGAAATGATTGAGAAGGTAGCCCTGGATATTAATGGAACTACAAAATTTAAATATGGAAATGTGGAACTTGACTTTAAGAGACCTTTTATACGCAAGTCAATGCTGGATACTGTTAAGGAATATACAGGAGTTGATATTAGAGGGATGGATGAACAGCAGTTACGTGAAGCATGTGATGATTTAGGGATTGAAACAGATGAAACTATGGGCAAAGGAAAACTGACGGAGCGGATTTTCGATGAAAAGTGTGAACCACATCTTATTCAGCCTACTTTTGTTATGGACTACCCTGTTGAGATGTCTCCGCTTTGTAAGAAGCACCGCACTAATCCTCAGCTAACTGAAAGGTTTGAGTTAATAGTTAACGGTAAGGAACTGTGTAATGCTTATTCCGAATTAAATGATCCCCTGGATCAGAGAGAGCGCTTCCAGGAACAGCTTAAGCTTTCAGAAAAAGGAGATGATGAGGCAATGTTTATTGACCAGGATTTCCTGAGAGCACTGGAATACGGTATGCCCCCAACTTCGGGCATGGGCCTGGGAATTGACCGCCTTGCTATGTTTATGACCAACCAGCCAAGTATACAGGATGTATTATTTTTTCCGCAAATGAGACCTGAAAAAAAGGAGCAGATCGATCCGGATGAGAAATATATCGAATTAGGTGTCCCCAAGCAATGGGTAGAGCCACTGAAGACTATAGGTTTCACCGCTATAGCCAAACTCAAAGAGGTTGAAAATCCAGGCAAATTACACCAGGAACTTTGCGGTTACAACAAGAAAAATAAGTTAGGGCTAAAAAATCCTGCTATTGATGAAATAAAACATTGGATTAAATAATGAATTTATTTCTTATTTCAAATTTGACTTATTTATGACTTATATCATATATTTGATTTTAAACTTAAAAAAATTAAATCCATGAAAACATTAGGTTCTTTAGGCAGATTTATTTTTGCAATACCCTTTATTGTTTTTGGTGTAATGCATTTTATGAATGCAGAAGACATGGCCAGTGATATATTAACTAACTGGCCTATTGCCGAAGCTATTGTTTACATTTCCGGTCTTGCCTTTATATTGGCAGGAGTGAGTATTATAACTAAAATACAGGCAAAAATAGCCTGCTTACTGTTAGCTTTGTTGCTGTTGATTATTATTGCTACCATACATATACCACTAGTTGTCGGTGGTGATCAAATGGCGATGTCTATTCTTTTAAGAGATCTCGGACTTCTTGGCGCATCATTGACTTACGCCAGTATTCTGGCAAAATAGAATTAATATTCTATTGTTCTATTACTCTATTGTTGTATTGCTCTGTTGTTGAATTACTCTGTTGTCCTGCAGAACAAAATTTTTCAACAATTACTTTTTACCTATTAACGAAAAATCGTTATCTAAACGAATGATTTCCAAATATTAAATAAAATTGTTAACAACGCTGTTATCCTTCCTGTTGTTAATAAAGAAATTCCCTGTCATATTAACTTTTCTATATATTTGCGGCAAATGATTAGATTATGAACGCATCAGCATATTCAGAAGAGACGATTCGCACACTTGACTGGAGAGAACATATACGTAAGCGGCCGGGGATGTATATTGGTAAACTGGGGGACGGTTCCTCACAGGACGACGGTATATATGTACTGATTAAAGAAGTCCTGGACAACTCCGTTGATGAATACATGATGGGTTTCGGAAAGGTGATAGACATTGTCATCAATGAAAATATAGTAAAAATAAGGGACTACGGAAGAGGTATACCCCTTGGTAAGGTAAAGGACGTAGCTTCCAAAATGAATACAGGTGCAAAATATGATTCAAAGGTTTTTAAGAAATCTGTCGGATTAAATGGAGTAGGTATTAAAGCAGTAAATGCTCTATCCTCAAAATTTATCATCAAGTCATTTCGTGAAGGGGTTATAAAGGCTGTGGGCTTTGAGGAGGGTAACCTGACTGATGATCAAAAAGAACATAAGACCGAATCAAAGAACGGGACCCTTGTTTCATTTGTGCCTGATATAAAAATGTTTGGTACATTCAGATTCATAGATGATTATGTGGAATCATTGATTAAGAACTATGTGTATCTGAATAGCGGCCTAACCATAAAACTCAACGGAGTATCATACTGTTCCAAAAACGGTTTGCTGGATCTTCTTAATGAGAATATAAACTCTGAAATTTTATATCCTGTAATTCATCTTAAAGATACTGATATTGAGATTGCTATAACTCATGGTAACCAGTACGGAGAAACATATTACACTTTTGTAAATGGTCAGAACACCATCCAGGGAGGAACACACCTTAATGCCTTCAGGGAAGCCCTGGTAAAGACAATTCGCGACTTTTACAGAAAAGATTTTGAGCCCTCGGATATAAGGGCTTCAATAATTGCCGCTCTAAGCATAAAGGTTGAGGAGCCTGTTTTTGAATCGCAGACTAAAACCAAGCTGGGCTCCAGGGACATAGGGCCAAACGGGCCATCAATCCGTAATTTTATTGGAGATTTTATCAAGACCAAACTTGATAATTATCTTCATAAGAATCCGGAAACTGCTGACGTCATTTTAAGGAAAATTATAGAGTCAGAAAAGGAGCGGAAAGCTATCTCGAGCATAAAAAAGATCGCACGAGAAAGAGCCAAGAAGGCAAGTCTTCATAACAGAAAACTGAGAGACTGCAAAATTCATTACAACTCAAACGATGAGAGGAGGTTTGAAACAACAATATTTATTACCGAAGGCGATTCAGCAAGCGGTTCCATTACAAAATCAAGGGATGTTAATACGCAGGCCGTTTTCAGCCTTAAAGGCAAACCATTAAATACTTATGGGCTGACAAAAAAGATAGTATACGAAAATGAAGAATTTAACTTATTACAAGCCGCATTAGATATTGAAGATGACCTTGAAAACCTGAGATATCATAATGTTGTAATAGCTACAGACGCTGATGTTGATGGCATGCACATACGGCTTCTTCTGATAACCTTTTTTGTACAGTTTTTCCCTGACCTGGTCAGAAAAGGGCATCTCTATATTCTTCAGACACCACTTTTCAGGGTAAGAAACAAAAAAGAAACAATATATTGCTATTCTCAGGAAGAAAAGGATCTGGCAGTGGAAAAATTAGGAACGAATCCTGAAATTACCAGATTTAAGGGGCTGGGGGAAATATCACCTGATGAGTTTAAACACTTCATAGGTAAGGATATGAGACTGGATCCTGTAAGGTTAAAGAAAGATGATACGGTTTCAGAGATTTTACCTTTTTATATGGGTAAAAACACTCCCGAGCGCCAGGAATTTATTATAGATAATCTCCGCATCGAAGAGGATTTGGTTGAAATATAAATATTTTTAATCAACAGCTTGAAAAGTTTAACTTTATTATGAACCAGGAAAACCAGGAAAACAATAAGGACCAACAGAATTTAGATGATGATATACTAGAGCTGGATGATAGTTCGGGTACGCAATCTCAAGCTTACACCAATGTTACCAGGTTGTCTGGCATGTACAAGGACTGGTTTCTTGATTATGCATCATATGTAATCCTTGAACGTGCAGTGCCCCACCTCGATGATGGGTTTAAACCTGTCCAGCGGAGGATCCTGCATTCAATGAAAAGGCTGGATGATGGCAGGTTCAATAAAGTTGCCAATATTATAGGTCATACAATGCAGTTTCATCCCCATGGAGACGCATCTATTGGGGATGCCCTGGTTCAGCTGGGACAAAAAGATTTATTAATAGACACACAGGGTAACTGGGGTAATGTGCTTACAGGTGATGGGGCAGCAGCTCCAAGGTATATTGAAGCAAGGTTATCAAAATTTGCCCTGGATGTTGTATTTAATCCGAAAACGACAGTCTGGAAAGCCTCGTATGACGGAAGAAATAAAGAGCCTATTACCCTGCCTGTGAAATTTCCTATGTTGCTGGCCCTGGGAGTAGAAGGAATAGCAGTCGGACTGGCATCAAAAATATTACCGCACAATTTTATTGAGCTTATTGACGCATCTATAGCACACCTGCAAGGTAAAGGGTTTGAATTATATCCTGATTTTCCGACCGGAGGACTGGCAGATTTCTCAAGATATAATGACGGCTTACGCGGAGGGTTGATAAAAATCAGAGCCAGGATAAGGAAACTGGATAAGAAGACATTATTAATTACCGAGGTGCCATATGGCCGAACTACTCCCACATTAATTGAGTCAATAATAAAGGCCAATGAGAAGGGAAAAATAAAAATTAAAAAGATTGATGATAATACTGCAGAAAATGTAGAAATACTGATAAGCCTTGCCCCGGGAATATCTCCGGACAAGACTATTGATGCTCTCTATGCCTTTACGGATTGTGAAATACCCGTTTCTCCCAATTCCTGTATTATTAAAGATGACAAGCCCGTTTTTTTGGGAGTTTCAGAAATATTGAAAATATCAGCCCAAAGAACAGTCGATCTGCTTAAAAAAGAGCTGCAGATAAGACTCGAAGAACTTGAGGATGCATGGCATATAGCAAGTCTGGAAAAAATATTTATAGAAAATGAACTTTACGAGGATATAAAAAAATGTAAAACCGAGGAAGAAATACTGGAAACTATCGATAAGGGATTTGAACCTTTTAAAAAGAAGCTCTTAAGGGAAGTGACAAGGGATGATTTAATACGTTTGTCTAATATACCTATTAAACGCATATCAAAATACAGTTCTTTAAAGGCTGATGACTATATCAAGGAAATTGAGACAAATATTGACGAAGTAAAGAATCATCTGGAAAATATAATTCCATATACAATTAACTATTACAGGCAGATAAAGAAAAAATACGGAAAAGGAAGGGAAAGAAGAACAGAGATTAAAAATTTTGATACTATAATAGCTTCCAAGGTAGTTGTTGCCAACGAGAGACTGTACATCAACAGGGAAGAGGGATTTCTCGGCACATCCCTGAGAAAAGATGAATTTATTGGGGAGTGTTCAGATATTGACGACATTCTGGTAATTCGCAGGGATGGAAAATACCTGATAACAAAAGTTTCTGAGAAGACTTTTGTAGGAAAAGACATTTTTTATGCAGGGGTATTTAAGAAGAATGATACAAGGACAATTTTTAATATAATTTACAGAGACGGGAAAAATGGCAATATAATGATGAAAAGATGTGCCATTACAGGATTAATAAGGGATAATGAGTACGATTTAACAAAGGGAAAGGACGGCTCAAGAATATTGTACTTAAGTGCCAATCCTAATGGTGAGGCCGAAACTGTCAGGGTTCATTTAAAGCCCAGGCCCAGACTAAGAAATTTGATTTTGGAAACTGACTTTGGGGAGCTCGCCATAAAAGGTAGAAGTTCGATGGGAAATATCCTCACTAAGTATGCCGTAAGCAAAATTGTATTAAAAGAAAAAGGACTTTCAACACTGGGAGGGAGGAAGGTATGGTTTGACGCCGATGTAAACCGGCTCAATGCTGACGGAAGAGGTAACCTGCTTGGAGAATTTAAGGGTGATGACAGGTTAATGGTAATTACAAAGTCAGGCAAATTCAGATTATCATCATTTGACTTGTCAAACCATTTTGAGGATGACTTGCTGATAATTGAGAAGTATAATCCCGATAAAATATTTTCAGCAGTATATTTTGATGCAACACTCAAGTATTATTATGTAAAACGTTTTACAATAGAAAATACAGAAAAACCGGTAAGTTTTATTGGTGATAATCCTGAATCAAGACTGATAAGAATAACTGAAGTTGAATATCCGAGGTTTGAGTTGAAGTTCGGCGGGGACCAAAGTCACAGGAACAATGAAATAATAGAGGTAGCGAAGTTCATAGGCGTCAAGAGTTATAAAGCCAAGGGCAAACGCTTATCGAATTACGAAGTTGCTGTAGTAAAAGAACTCGAACCTGTAATGACAAAGGCTGAACAGGAAGAGGAAAAGATAAAGGAAGAAACGCCAGATATAAAGAATATTGAAGATAAAAATTTGAATGGCCAGCAGATGACTCTTGAATGGTAAAATATTCTTAATTTTAGAACACTCAGTTTAAAAAATGGCCGTTGAAATAATTGAAGTCACGAGCAGGAAGCATCTGAAACACTTCATCTATCTTCCTGCAAAAATCCATAAAACTCATAAAAACTGGGTGCCCCCGATATATATTGATGAATGGCAATATTTCAATCCCCGCAGAAACCGCTTTTTCAATTATTGCGATACAATTCTTTTATTGGCAATAAGAGGAAATAAACCAGTTGGCCGGATCATGGGAATTATTAACCATAAATATAATGAAGCTCATAATGAATATGACGGAAGGTTTTGTTTACTTGAAACATACGATGAGCAGGATGTAGCACATGCCCTTTTAAAAGCCGTTGAACAGTGGATCAGCTCAAAAAAGATGAAAAGACTGGTGGGCCCCCTGGGTTTTTCCGACAAAGATCCTCAGGGAATGCTTATCGAAGGTTTTGAAGAACCAATAGTCATTGCTACCAACTGCAATTACCCTTACCAGGTAATACATGTTGAAAATGCCGGCTACACGAAACACGAGGATTTACTGGTTTACAAGATAACTATCCCTGATGAGATACCTGATTTCTATAACAAAATTTATGAGCGGGGAATTCAAAATAACAATATACATATACATAATTTTAAATCACACAGACAGTTAAAGCCGTTTATCAGGCCGGTACTGAACCTGCTTAACCAGGTATACAGTGATATATATGCCTTTTCTCCCCTCAATGAGCAAGAGATGGATGATATAACACGGCGTTATTTTTCAATATTAGATCCAAGATTTATCAAGGTAGTAGTAAATAAAGACAATGAAGTTATAGCCTTTATTATTGGAATGCCTGATATAAGCCAGGGTATCAGAAGCTGCAAGGGTCATATTTTTCCGTTCGGAATACTAAAAATATTGTACTACAGGAAAAAAGCAATGCAACTGGACTTGTTGCTTGGAGGGATACATGATGATTACAAGAATTTGGGCATTGACGCGGTTATAGGTGTTAAAATGATTGAGGAAGCTCACAAAGCCGGATTGAAATATATTGACAGTCACCTTGTACTGGAAACCAATGTTAAAATGAGGGCAGAATTGGAACGAATGAATGGCAATGTATACAAAAAGTACAGAATTTTTAAAAAGGATGTTATATAAAAAATGTTTAAATTGGTATTGATTTATAAATGAAAATACTGTCATTGGCAGCACTAATAATACAACAATATTAGAAAACACATAATTAATTAAAAGTAAAAAGCGAGACTATGAATAAATTTGAGTCAATCTGCCAGGAGTTATTAACTCTTATTAAAGAATGGGGAAAAAAATTATTGACTCTTCCAGTTAATGTTATTACTGAACGACGAAATAGTCAAAATCGCACTATAAAGCAAATTACAGGGCATATGGTGGATTCTGCCTCAAATAACACGCATAGAATAATACACCTGCAATACCAGGAAAGTCCTTTGATTTTTCCTGACTATGCAAATTTTGGCAATAACGACAGGTGGATAGCCATTCAGAACTACCAGGAGAAAGAATGGAACAGCCTGGTTCAATTATGGAAATACACTAACCTGCACATTGTGCATGTGATTCAGAATATAAATACTGAAAAACTTGGGAATATATGGATATCCGGGTTAAATGAGAAAATATCGCTGGAGGTTATGGTAGTCGATTATCTGCAACATTTTAAGCTACATCTCGATGAGATAAAAAAATTAATAAACAGGGAATAAAATGATCATTGACAAAATTGAAAATTCAGGCCTGTATTTAAATCTCGGCAAACGAATTGCCAAAGCATTTAAATACATTAATTCAACAGATTTTTCGAGGATTGAACCCGGGAGATATGAAATTGAAAATGATAATATTTTCGCAATAGTGAATGAGTACGAAACAAAAAATGTAAGTGATTGTGTACTTGAAGCACATCGTAAATTTATTGATATTCAATACATTTGTTCAGGTGTCGAGCTGATAGGAGTAGCCCCCCTTGTAAATCAGATTCCGACCAAGGAATATGATGAAAGTAAGGATTGTGCCTTTTTCAATGAGGAAACATCATTTGTAGAAATGACTGGAGGAATGTTTGCTATATTCTTTCCTGATGACCTTCATATGCCCGGAGTAAAAACAGATTCAATATTAAAAGTTAAAAAAGTAGTAATAAAAGTACGAATCTGAGAACAAGTGTTGTCATTTAACCCGCTTTAATCATACCAAAGTCATTATTAAAACCGCAAATATAAAATCAAAATAAGATGAAAAGTAAGAATTTAAATGATGTTTATCCTGAAATAATAAGGAATTTACCTGAAGCTGATATTCCATTTAAAGGTGTTCACGGATGGATATCCCAGGCTAAGGATCACCAGGTTGTATTTTTTGATATTGAGCCTATTGGTAAAGTTGCTGAACATTCCCATGGCCCCCAATGGGGCATTGTAATTGAAGGGGAGATGAAACTTACAATTGGTGGTAAGACCGATACTTATAAGAAAGGTGACTATTACTATATACCTGATGGCATTATACACTCAGCAGAATTCAAATGCAGATCCCGGTTGATAGATTTCTTTGCTGATAAGAACAGATACAAACCCAAAAGTTGATCTGCAGCAAAAAATATATTGATTGAATATTTATTTTTGCATAACTGTAAACTCCCCGCATCCTTTAGAGACGTAACCTGATATATACGCGGATTTATATTATAATAGCATATGATACACAACAATATGAGGAAAAGACCGGAAGAAATTAAAGTTCTGGTATCAAGAATCTATCCTGAAATAGGGATAGAATTGATGCAGAAAGAAGGGTTTAAAGTAACAGCCTGGAACAAGGACAGACCTATGACACAACAGGAATTGATTGAGGCTGCCAGGAAAAACAATGCCTTACTCTGCACTATGACAGAAAATATCGATAAGTTCTTTTTAAATGAGTGTAAGCATCTGGATATTATTTCTCAATATGCAGTGGGATTTGACAATATTGACATTTCAGAAGCCACAAGACTGGGTATCCCGGTTGGTTTTACACCAGATGTGTTGAGTGAAGCCACTGCTGATGTCGCATTTGGATTGATGATTGCTGTGTCACGAAAAATGTTTTATCTGCACAAAACCATATCAAAAGGACAGTGGACCTACTTTCGTCCGACAGCAAATCTTGGGATAGAACTTAAGAATAAGACTTTAGGGGTATTCGGCCTGGGCAGAATAGGTGTTGAAATGGCCAAACGATGCAAAGGAGCTTACAACATGAAAATAATTTATTGTAACCGCAAACAAAATAAGATAGCAGAGAAATTATTGGATGCACGACTTGTTGGTTTTGATGATTTATTAAAACAAAGTGATGTGATATCAGTGCACTGCACCCTTAACAATGAAACAAAAGGATTATTTAATAAGGCAGCTTTTAATAAAATGAAGCAGTCAGCAATATTTATCAATACATCAAGGGGAATGGTCCATAATGAACAGGATCTTACTGAAGCGCTCAGGAATGGAAATATTTGGGGGGCCGGACTTGATGTAACAAATCCTGAACCAATGCAACCGGACAATCCTTTATTATCAATGGAAAATGTAGCTGTCTTACCTCATATCGGTTCTGCGACAGTTGAAACAAGGGACAAAATGTCAAAATTAGCAGCTGAAAATATAATCGGATTTTATAAAAACAAAAGAGTCCCTTGTATAGTAAATCCTGAGACATTAACAAGTAAATAGAAGTTACCAGAGGAATCCTGATGATAATGTAAATGAATTTTTTGATTGTAAAATTAAATATAATTATATTGTTGCTGTTTTAAATAATATGTGATGGGCAAGAGGCTTGAAGTAATTATTATTGGAGCCGGTATAGGTGGTATAACTGCAGGAATATTTCTTTCCAGAAAAGGATATAACGTAACAATATTTGAAAAGAATTCGGTTCCCGGAGGCAGATGCGGAAATTTTGTTATGAACGGACATCGGTTTGATATTGGAGCAACCTTATTAATGATGCCGGATGTATTTGAAAAAACATATACTGCTTTTGGGAAAAACTTTATGGAGGAGTTGAAGTTATATCGTATGGACCCGGTTTATAAAGTCAAATTTCATAATGGTGAAGAATTATATTTCTCGTCAGATTTGGCAGGATTACAAAAGCAGTTTGAGACATTGGAACAGGGAAGTTATGATAAATTCCTGAAATTAATGTACAAGGGGTACAGTACATATAAAGAGTCTATGAAACATTTAATTGATCATAACTATTATAGTATCTTCGATTATTCAATAATTAAAAACATAATTCTGCTAATCAGATCGAAAGCATACATAAATCATTATAAATATATAAGCAAACATTTTAAAAATGAATTGCTGCGTGCTATTCTCACTTTTCAAAATATGTATCTGGGCCAAAACCCATATAAGGCATCAGCTATATTTACCCTTATACCATCGATGGAACTTACTGAAGGAGTATGGTTTCCCGAAGGAGGTATGCAAAAAATTACTGAAAATTTATCCTCAATTGCAGCAGAAAATAATGTGAAATTTTGTCTGAACTCACCGGTAAAAAAAATTAAAATAAATAATAATAAATCAGAGGGTGTTATTCTGGAAGATGATTCGTTTCACACGGCAGATATAATAATTTCGAACGCAGACTTACCTTATTCTTATAATAATCTTTTACCTGAAACCAGGAAGGCAGAGAGATTTAACAAGTTGAACTATACATGCTCAGCTTTTGTTTTTCACTGGGCAATTGATACCGTATATTCGCAACTTGAGCAGCATACTGTTTTCGTATCAGAATCCTTTAAAGAAACTTTTCATACAATTTTTTCAGATAAATCACTTCCGGAAGAACCTATATTTTATATCCATTCACCTGTTAAATCAGATAAATCGGCAGCTCCGGAGAATCAGGATTCAATAACCGCGATAGTTCCGGTAGGACATATTGATAGCACTAAAGAACAGGAATGGGCAATGTTAAAATCACACGCCCGCAAAGCAATATTTCAAAGATTATCTAAAGAAGGGATTAATGATTTTGAAACGCATATAAAATTTGAAGTATGTTATACACCCCAGACATGGAAAACCCTTTTTAATCTTTCGGCTGGCGCTACCTTTGGAAGTCTAAGCCATAATATTATGCAGATGGGTTATTTCAGACCTCATAACAGGCATAAAGTCTATAAAAATTTATATTTTGCAGGGGGGTGTACACATCCGGGAAATGGTGTGCCTTTAGCATTAATGTCGGGAAAATTGACTGCAGAAAGAATAATTAAGGAATTCAAATAATTTAATATTCAAATGTCTGAGAGCAACTTTGAAACCAGAGATATATTAAACAACATTGATTTTGAGAAGATTAATGATCATCCAAATATACTTATTGCAGCAAGATTCTGGGACGATGACAGATATAATGCGGCAAAGACATGTTACAAATTCATGCGCAGTATTGATGACATGATTGATGATCATAAAGCCCTTAATAATACTTTAACATTAGCAGAAAAGCAGTTATTTACCGGGCAAGTAAATAACTGGGTCTCCTGCCTCGATAAGTCGACTTCAAATGACCCTCTTATAAAAGAAGTAATCGATACAATTACATGGTTTAAAATTCCGTTAAAGCTATTTAATAATTTTGCGAAATCAATGATATATGATATTCATAATGACGGATTTGCCACATATAATGATTTTTTAAAATATGCTGAAGGAGCATCAGTTGCCCCGGCATCATTATTTGTTCATTTATGTTGTCTGAGAAAAGAAGATGGTGAATATGTTTCTCCGGCATTTAACATTATTGAAATTGCCAGACCATGTGCATTATTTAGTTATCTTGTGCACATTATCCGTGATTTTCAAAAAGACCAGATTAACAACCTCAACTATTTTGCAATTGATATTCTGAAGAAAAATAATCTCCTCCCTTCTGATTTAAAAAGACTGGCCAACGGGGAGCCTGTAACTGAAAATTTTCGGAATGTAATTAAAGAATATTATTTAAAAGCAGAATATTACAGAATAAAAACCCTTAAAGAAATAGAAAAGCTTTCTGCCAGAATTGAAGCCCGGTACCTGTTAAGTTTACATATAATTTATAATCTTTATTTGCAGGTTTTTGATCGTATAAAAATTTCTACAGGCAGGTTTACTGCTGAAGAACTTAATCCATCTCCTGTTGAAATAAGAAATACAGTAATTGAAGTGATCAATAAAATTCAATCTGAGAGGGCATAATTTTCCCAATGTCAGGAAATCATTGTTTAACAATCCTTTCGTGAATAAATTCTTCAGGATGCTTTTTAAAACGATAATAGAAAGCCCCTTTTTTTGAAGCAGTAGTATTTTTATCTTTTAATTTTTCCAGCACCTTTAATGACAGTATTTTTTTTCTGAAGTTTCCCGGGTCGAACTTACGTTGAAAGATAGCTTCGTATAGAGTACGAAGCTGGAGTATGGTAAACTTTTCAGGTAAAAGATTTTCACCTATCAGCGAATAACCTGCTTTAAGTTTAAGTTTTTCATGGGCATATTCTACCATTTGATCATGATCGAATATTAAATCAGGCTTTTCTGAAAATGTCCACCATACTGCTCCATGTTCTTTAAGCAGGTCTTTATCATGTCTATCAATCCTGATCATTGCATAAAATACAACACTAATAACTCTTCCCCCGGGATCCCTTTCAGGATTTGAAAAAACATGCACCTGCTCAAGATAGATATCTTTCAGTCCTGTTATTTGATATAATACTCGCTCAGCAGCCTTTTCAACTGTTTCATTATTCTGTACCCAGCCTCCCATTAGTGACCATTCGCCCTGTGCTGGCTGAAACCTCCTTGGCGACAATAATAACTTCAGTTCATCATCTTCATATCCAAAGATTATACAGTCAACAGCCACAAGGTGTTTTGGGTGTTTATATAAGGAAACCGGCATACTAATGTCTATTCGGAAATACCAAATTTCAGAATACTAAGCTGTCTGTATTTTTCACCAGGTCTGAGTACTGTAGAAGGAAATTCGGGATGATTGGGAGAATCGGGAAAATGCTGGGGCTCAATGGCCAAAGCAGCCCTGTATTTATAAGGCTTCCCTGATTTTCCAGTGACAGAGCCGTCCATAAAATTTCCACTGTAAAACTGAAAAGCAGGTTCAGTAGTGTAAATTTCCATGACCCTTCCGGTTGTTTCTTCCCACAGTTTTACTGCAAAAGTAAGTGCATTTGCCGAATCTTTATTAAGTACCCAGTTATGATCATAACCAAGGCCAAATTTCAGCTGTTCATTTTCCATACCTATATCCTGACTTATTTGCTTTCCTTTTGTAAAATCGAAAGGAGTATTAACAACAGGCCTTATTTCCCCTGTAGGTATAAGTGTGCTGTCAACAGGTGTAAAATAATCAGCATCAGCCATTAAGTAGTGGTCGAGAATAGTTGTATCACCTTCCCCTTTTAAATTGAAATAGCTGTGATGAGATAAATTCACTATAGTAGTCTTATCAGTTTCAGCTTCATATTCCATTTTAAGTTCATTTTCATCTGTGAGGGTATATATTTTCTTTATCTGCAGGTTACCGGGATAACCTTCTTCACCGTCGGGTGACAGATATGACAGGGTCAGTGTATTACCTTCCTGTCTGGCATCCCATACCCTTTTATCAAAACCTTTTTGGCCGCCATGAAGGGTGTTCGGACCATCATTCAAAAATAAATTGTATTCCTGACCATCAATAGTAAATTTTCCGTCATTTATCCTGTTAGCATAGCGTCCGACAATACATCCCAGGTACATTTTGTCTTTAAGATAGCTGTCAATATTATCGAATCCCAGGACTATGTCTGCACATTCCCCTTCTTTATCGGGTGTCAGCAAGGATACAACACGTGCTCCATAGTTTGTAATATATACTTTTATCCCATTAGCATTCTCCAAAATATACAGACTTGTTTTCTTCCCATCTATTTCTTTCTCAAATGCTTCTTTTTTTAAGAGGTCTGATTTGCATGACTCTTTATCGCCCACTTTAGTTTTACATGATACCAAAGCAACAATTACTAAGAATATAACTAGTTTTTTCATGGTAATTTTATTTAATTAGTTCATTTTCTATAAATTTTCCAAGCTTAATGTATTTACTATAAATCTTTTGATATTTTTCAGCATTTGCGGGATTTGGATGATATTCCTTTTCAAACCCGTTTCCCATCTTTTCTTTTGCCTGATCAAAGGTTGTATAAATACCTCCTGCAACTGATGCTGCCATTGCTGAACCAAGGGCACAGGCCTGTTCAGAGGTAGCAACCAGCAGAGGTTTATTTAATACATCAGCTAAAACCTGCATGACAAAATCTGATTTTTTAGCAACACCCCCCAATGCGATAATTCCATCAATTCTGACACCTTGCTCAATAAACCTTTCTACAATAGCCTTGGACCCGAAAGCCGTAGCCTCTACCAGGGCTCTGAATACTCTGGGTGCATCGGAACCTAATGACAGGCCGGCAATAGCTCCTTTAAGGTTCTGATTTGCATCGGGAGTTCTTCGCCCGTTTAACCAGTCCAGACCAAGGACTCCTGATTCGTCAATTGGTACTTTTTTTGCTTCATCAGATAGTACAGGAATAAGCTCATCTGTGATATTTTTCATCAGTTCATTTTTGGTATTATTATCAAGCTTATCGGATTTTTGTAAAATGTTTTCCACAGGCCATAATAAAAGCTCTTTAAACCATGCATATACATCTCCGAATGCCGATTGTCCTGCTTCAAGACCTATCATTCCGGGGAGAACAGACCCGTCAACCTGTCCGCAAATACCCTGAACAAGGTTATCTCCAAGGTCTTCTTTTGGAGCAGCAAGGATATCGCAGGTTGAAGTACCTACTATTTTACACATATAATAAGGTTTTATTTCACCTCCAACTGCTCCCAAATGGGCATCGAAAGCGCCAACGCCAATAATAACACCTTCCGGGAGTCCGAGTTTTTTTGCCCATTCCCCTGTTATTTTCCCTGCCTGCTTATCCACAGTGTAAGTATCGGTGTATAATTTTTCCCGCAGACCCGATAGCAGGGGATCAATAGATACAAGAAAATCTTCTGAAGGGAGGCCGCCCCATTTCTCGTGCCACATCGCTTTATGCCCTGCCGCACACCTGCTTCTTTTTACTTTGTGAACAGAAGTTACACCTGTAAGCAAAGCCGGTATCCAGTCGCAATGTTCCACCCATGAGTATGCTGATTCGCGAACCTTTTTATCTTCTCGAAGTACATGCAGGATCTTGGCCCAAAACCACTCTGAGGAGTAAACACCGCCTTCATACATCGTATAATCTGTACCACCCCAGTTCTTTGCTTTATGGTTAATTTCTTCTGCCTCTCTGACTGAGGTGTGATCTTTCCAGAGAACAAACATAGCATTAGGATTTTCTTCAAATCCTGGGGTCAGTGACAATGGTACACCCTTCTCATTAACAGCAACAGGTGTAGACCCTGTGGTATCTACAGCCATAGCTGCTATATTATTTGCCACATCAGTACCGCTTTTTGACAGCAATTCCTTTATTGTATACTCCAGTCCTTCAATATAATCAAGAGGATGTTGCCTGAACTGATTATCGGCTGGTGAGCAATATTTTCCCTTTTTCCACCTCGGATAGTAAAAGACCGAATCAGCGATTTCTTTTCCATTTGCTGCATTAACAAGAACTGATCTTACTGAGTCAGTACCGTAATCTATTCCAATAACATATTTTATATTATTCATTTTATATACTTTTTATATTAAAATATTAATATGTTTAAAGATTATAATGTTGCTTCATTGTTTGTCCCGGGAGTCATTTTTTTTATTTTGCCCGTAATAGGCCTTTTTACCATGCTTACGCATGTAATGTTTATCCAGTAGATACATGTCCACAGGATTCGTATTCCCTAATACTTCAGTTCTCAATGCCATTTTTGCTACCTCTTCCATAACTACAGCATTATGAACTGCCTCTTCAGGATCAGTCCCCCAGGCAAAAGGAGCATGGCCGTTTACCAAAACACCGGGCAAAGCTTCATAATCCAGTTCTTTAAACCTTTCAACAATTACTTTACCGGTATTCAATTCATAATCTTTATCTATTTCTTTTCTGGTTAATTTTCTGGTACAAGGTATTTCACCATAGAAATAATCAGCGTGGGTGGTACCATAAGCAGGTATGGATCTTCCGGCCTGTGCCCAGCTGGTTGCCCACTCGCTGTGAGTATGTACAATTCCACCTATTTTCTCAAAGTTTCTATATAAAACAAGGTGAGTGGGTGTGTCAGATGAGGGGTTTAAATCACCCTCAGCAACATTTCCTTCAAGGTCAACGACCACCATATCATCAGCTTTCATATCATCGTAGGAAACCCCGCCGGGTTTTATAACAACCAGTCCTTTCTCACGATCAATACCGCTTACATTTCCCCAGGTAAAAATTACCAGTCCGTGTTTAACAAGACTCAAATTTGAATGTAATACCCTTTCTTTTAGTGTTTTAAGCACAATTATTAGTTTTTATTTTATCGGATACCTTTAGCTAAAAAATAATACACCTCATTTAATTTTATTTCCTTTTTAAAATCAGGGATGTTTGTATTCTCATCAATTACAAGGCATTCAATACCTGCCATCTCAGCTAAATCAATAATATGATCAATTGAAAGCGATTGTGTAAATGCTGTGTGATGTGCACCTCCGGCAAGTATCCATGCCCCGGCTGCAACTTTCAAATCCGGTTTCGGTGCCCAAAGGACTCTTGCAACAGGTAGTTTAGGTAAATCAGGAATGTCAACCACTTCGACTTTATTAACAAGTAAACGGTAACGGTTTCCCATATCCATAAGTGAAACATTTAGTGCTTCACCTGTCGGAGCCTTAAATACCAGGCGTGCAGGATCAGCTTTCCCTCCGATTGACAGGGGATGAACTTCTAATGAGGGCTTACCTGCCGCAATAGATGAACATACTTCAAGCATATGTGCTCCCAGCACTTTCATTCCTTTAGGGTCGAGGTGATAGGTATAATCCTCCATGAATGAGGTTCCCCCCTTCATACCTGTAGCCATTTCTTTCATCACCCTTACCAGGGCAGCAGTTTTCCAGTCACCTTCGGCGCCAAATCCGTAACCCTGATTCATCAACCTCTGCACTGCAAGTCCCGGCAATTGAATTAGTCCGTGCAGATCTTCAAATGTGGTTGTAAATGCTCTAAATCCTCCATCTTCAAGGAAAGATTTCATACCTGATTCTAATTTTGCCTGATCCCTTATTGCAGCAATATATTTCTTGTCAGCGAGTATAGATGCTTTAATTGAATATTGTTCTTTATACTCATCAAACAAAGCATTAACAGCACTTTCAGATACATTGTTTACATAGTCGACCAGGTCACCAACACCATATCCGTGAACAGATAATCCGAACTGGATCTCGGCTGAAACCTTGTTACCCTCGGTAACTGCAACACTACGCATATTATCGCCAAAACGTGCGACTTTTAATGTTGACAGTTCATGCCTGCCAATAGCAGCTCTGAGCCATATATCCAGCTCTATTATTACTTCTGTATCTTTCCAGTGACCGACAATCACTTTCCTTTCAATGCCCATCCGGGCATTAATAAAGCCAAATTCTCTTCCTCCGTGGGCTGACTGATTAAGGTTCATGAAATCCATATCTATTTCATTCCATGGTATATCTCTGTTATATTGAGTATGCATATGCACGTAAGGCTTTACAAGATTTTTCAGGCCTGTAATCCACATTTTAGCAGGTGAAAAAGTATGCATCCATGCAACTAGTCCTATACAGTTTTCCGAACTGTTTGCTTCATGGCAAATCTTTGTTATTGCTTCAGGCGTGGTCAGAACAGATTTAAACTTAATTTTTACAGGCGATTTTATGGCATCTGATATGCCTGAAACTACATCTTTTGAGTTTTTTTCTACCTGTTTAAGGGTTTCTTCTCCGTATAAATGCTGGCTGCCTGTAACAAACCAGACTTCATAATTAACCGGGTTATTCATTATATAATTTTTAAGATTGTTATTAAATTATTAAAGTATATTAATACTATATTATATTCTATTATTTATGTGCTATTCATATTTTTCAGGAAAATCCAGACTATTATTGTAAAAAGCACGGGAAAATTGTAATATTTTTAAAAGTATATTTTACTTTTAAAATTAAGCATATATTTTTAAATAAAAAAGTCTTATGGACAAATTTAGCCTGTTTTACTATGTATTTTTATATTTTTTAACTTATAATAACTTAAGAGAAACTCAGAATGCATTAAAAGAATTTATTTAAGCGGATTGTGGAAATTCAACCCCTTTTAGGCAAATTATCAATATAGCTAAGCACTGGCAAAAGAGTCAGGTTGAATATTTGGATATAGAATAAAATGAATTTAAATTTGATAAATATGACACTGGAAGATTTAGGATATAGCAGCAAACTGGAAAAATACAGGATTGCACAGAACTTAGAATCTTTTGAGATAGGAAGAGTTATCTCGGAACATAAAGAAAGATATGTTGTAAAAACAGCTAAAAATGAATTTCCAGCTGAGATAACCGGTAACTTAAGATTCACAGCTTCAGATCGTTCCGATTTTCCTGTTGTTGGTGACTGGGTTGCCATCTCATTATTCAATGATAAGCTGGCCTTAATCCGTAAAATTATACCAAGAAAAAATCTACTTGAAAGAAAATCGGTAGGAGAATTCGGAGAAAAACAACCTATTGCTGCGAATATTGATTTTGGATTCATTATGCAGTCTGCTGACAGAGATTTTAACTTAAACCGTCTGGAACGATATTTAACCATATGTTATTCTGCTAAAGTTAAACCGGTAATTGTACTGAGCAAAAAGGATCTTATAGGTGAAACTAAAACCAAAGCTTTATTAAAAAAATTGAAAGCCAGAATCGGAAACATGCCGGTAATGGCTATAAGCAATCATACCAAAGCTGGATACGAAAAATTAAAATCGGTTCTGAAAAGAGGTAAAACGTACTGTTTTCTGGGGTCCTCAGGTGTAGGAAAGTCCACGTTAATAAATAACCTGGCTGGAAAGGAAATTGTGAAAACACTCACAATAAGTCTGAGCACAAAGAAAGGACGCCATGCTACCAGTCACCGGGAATTAATAGTGCTGGGGAGCGGAGGAGTTTTAATCGACAATCCGGGCATGAGGGAAATCGGGATTGCAGATAATACAGGGGGATTAGAAACAACATTTGATTCGATACTTAATTTGTCCGCAGAGTGCAAATTTACTGATTGTACACATACTCATGAAAAGGGCTGTGCTGTATTAGCTGCTATTGAAACGGGTAAACTGGACAAGGCAACTTATAATAATTACCTGAAAATAGAAAAAGAAAATTTGCGATTTAAAATGAGTACTGTTGAGAAAAGAAGAAAAGACAGAGCGTTCGGGAAAATGTGCAAGGAGGGTATGAAAAAGAGAAAGCAAGATAAGTACTAGTGACAACATAATATAGCAATTCAGGTTGAAATTGAAAATATGAGAAAAGAACTACTGATGATATTCTGCAGTTTTGTTTTTGCTACTGTACGAGGACAGCAAATAGATACATTCCCTTTAATTGATTTACATATACACTTAAAGGGTGATTTAACTATAGAAGAAGCCATCCAAAAATCCCAAAGTGATGGTGTACAATATGGTATTGCTGTAAATTGCGGATTAGGATTTCCAATACAAAATGATTCGCAGATTGACTCAGTCATAAATGTTTTAAGAAAATATCCTCAATTTTATTTGGGAATGCAGGCAGAAGGAAGAGAATGGATTAAATTATTCTCTGAAGAATCTGTTAAAAAGTTCGATTATGTTTTTACAGATGCCATGACCTTTACAGATGAGAAAGGAAGAAGAAACAGAATCTGGATTGAAGAAGAAACCTGGATAGATAATGAAGAACATTTTATGGATTATTATGTGAACATAATAGTTAATATTTTAAATAATGAACCAATAGATATTTATGTAAATCCTACATATTTACCCGGGCAAATGTCTGACAGATATGACTATTTCTGGAATGAGGAGAGGATGAATAAAGTAATAAGTGCTGCAAAAATAAATGATATAGCAATCGAGATAAACAACCGGTTTAAAATACCATCAGTTGAATTTATAAGAAAAGCAAAACAGGCAGGAGTAAAATTTACTATTGGAACAAATAATATTGATAAAAACTTTACAAGACCTGAATACGCGTTGGAAATAATTAGAGAATGCGGCCTGACACGAAATGATTTTTTTATACCTGATAAGAATGAATAAATAATTTACTTTTTCTCTGGCACGTCAGACTGGGCAGAAAGGCAGATTTATTATTCACACATGTTATTTTATGGCTATTTGGATTCAACCAGGCTTTTATCGTCAATTTCGTTTTTCATTGATTCGAGAAAAACAGTATCACTAATATCTTTCCCTTGTAATGTAGATTCAATATATGCTATTCTTTTCTTTTCAGCTTTGGCAAGCTTCATGTAACCAAGATTAGCCGCAAGGTAAATGAAAGGATTGGCCAAATTTCCTCTGAATCTTTTTATTATTGAAGGAAGGCTGTAAAATTTCTCCTTGGCATTAATTTTTCCTAACTGGAGTTCAAGAGGAGTCATATTTGAGGGCCTGAATACAACAGTATGGTGATCATAATATTCCCATCTGTCATTGATAATACGTCCATTTTTCCTGAATTCATCATATATGATTGTTCCCGGATACGGTGTTAAAATGTTGAACGATGCTGAACATATTTGATTTTTTATAAGAAATTTAAGTGTATCCCTGAAAACCTGGTGGTTATCATCGTCAAAGCCAAATATAACCGAAGCTTGAATTACTATACCCATTTTCCTTATTTTTTTTAGTGCTAGCTCCACATTTTCAATTTTGTCATCTAGTTTCCTGAGCTTTTTCAACTGAATTTCTGAAACAGATTCCAGTCCGATAAATAGTCCCTTACAGCCGCTATCTTTAGCAAGCTTCATCAATTCGGTATTTTTTGCAAAAGATATGGAAGCTTGGGCGAGCCATTTTATTTTCAAGGGTTTAATTGCTGTAAAAAGCTTTTTGGCATAGTGTTGATCACCTATAATGTTATCATCTAAAAAAATAAATCTTTTTGCCCGCGATTCAACGATATCTCTAACGACATGCTCAACAGGTATGTGTTTTACCTTTTTACCAAATATTTTTGAAACACAACAAAAGTTACAATTGTAGGGGCATCCCCTGGTAGTCATAACCGGAAACAAATTAAACAGCTTTTTAGTTTTCAGTGCTGAGAAATTTTTTGGTACATATTTTGTTAAATCAGGATCAGGGACATGGTACCTGCTTTTTAATTTATTATTCTTGATATCCTGTAACACCTGTCCCCATACACCTTCAGCTTCACCAATAACGACAGCATCAGCATATTGAAGTGCTTCATCGGGAAGGATAGTAGGATGAACACCTCCCATAATAATCGTTTTGCCCCTCTTTTTAAATTCTTTTGAAATATCATATGCTCTGTTGGAATTTGAAGTCATAAAACTAATACCAACAATATCGCAATCTTCCTCAAAATCAATGGGTATATACTCTTCTTCCACAATTTTAACCTGGTGTTCTTTTGGTGTAAGGCCTTCCAGAATAAACAAGGCCAGCTGGGGAATCATTATACCTTTGTTTGTATATGCGTGTTTATCTCTTGCCGGGGAAATTAGTAAAATTTTCATGATTGTTATAGTTTTGGATTTTATGATTAATGCCCCAGCAGATATGGAAATATATATCGATTAGGATTGAAAAACTACATGAAGCAGTATCGTAATAAAATTATGAATATATTATATTTTTATTAGGATTCCAAAATTAATAAAATCTTCAGGATTTGATTATACAGATTATTCTATTTTTTAATTTGAGCTTTCTAATTTGTTAACTTGACATCAAATGCCACTAATCCCTTTTGCCCGCTTTTAGTTTGAAATTCAACTTTTTGACCTGGTTCAAGTCCAAGATATGAAATTGATAAACCTGAACGATGTACAAAAACGTCTTCACCTTCTTCGGTTTCAATAAATCCATATCCTTTGGATTCATTATACCATTTTACTTTTCCGGTTGCCATAGTATTTTCTTTATAATTTCATTTTAATAACGATTGTTATTTGTACGTTTTGGTTTTGCTTCATTAATAACAACCTTCCTGTTGTCTAATTCCCCTCCATTAAGTTCTTTAATGGCTGTTTTTGCCTCATTATTGTTAGTCATTTCAATAAATGCAAAACCTTTACTTCTTCCGCTGTACTTGTCTTTGATGATTTTTACCGAAGTAACTTCACCGTATTCCTCAAAAATACCTTTTAAGTCATTTTCATCTACCTTGTAACTTAAGTTACCTACATAAATATTCATTTTTTCTAAATTTATTTGTTTATAATTAAGATTGATTATTTAATTGTATTTTAAAGCTTATTATAATTCCACAGAAATTCACTTATTAAGAAGACTCCTTATAGCATAAAACGCTTGCTTGGTGCTAAGCATTTCAATCTATAAATTATAATTTTTAATTACAGGCTAAATAACAGAATCGAAAGTAATATCTGATTCTGGTGTCTCGCCAGTTTTTACTCTTATATTAAATTAATATGATTGTTTTTAATTATAACTATAAGATTTAAGAAGTGAGGACAATAATTGAACTAATTAATAAGGGAAATCAGTTAAATCAAAAAGCCAATTTCTAAATCAGATACAAAGGTACACTTATTTTATTGACTTTAGTATAAATTCCTTTTTTTTTGATTATAATTTTAAATAGTATAAGGGTATGGAATACAGGTCATTGGAAACAGCCTGTCTAGGAACTTAACAAACAGGCTTGACTCAAAGACAGGTCTTAGCTTCCAAAATAGGCTTATGTGAATTGAAAATAAAAATAAAATGAAACATAGTAAAAGGATCGAAATATTATTGTTAGTTTTAAAATATAAATAACATAAGTAACAAAAAAAACTTTAACAATGGATCTGAAAACAAGTTATTTAGGATTAGAGTTAAAAACACCGGTTGTGATAGGAAGTTCAGTCCTTACCCTGTCACTGAATAATATTAAAAAATTTGAAGATTATGGAGCCGGGGCAGTAGTTCTCAAATCATTATTTGAAGAACAAATTATGTATGAAACCCATAAAAGCCTTGAAAGTTATGATACTTATCAGCATCCCGAAGCTTTAGACTACTTAAAGTACTTTGCAAAAGAGCAGAGTATTACCAGATATCTTGATATTATTCACCAGGCAAAGAAAGATGTTTCTGTTCCAATAATAGCAAGCATCAATTGCATGAGTAACAATAAATGGACAGAGTTTGCAGGGGAACTGGAAAATGCCGGTGCAGATGCACTGGAATTAAATATTTTTATAACCGACTTTCAGAAACTCACCGCTGCTCAGATTGAAGATTTATATTTAAAGATTATAAAAGATGTTAAAAGTAATACAAGTCTTCCTATTGCTTTAAAAGTCAGTTATTTTTTTACCAATTTGCCTCAAATGTTATTAAGGCTTAGTTACTCAGGTATTAATGGATTGGTGTTATTTAACAGGTATTACAGCCCTGATGTTGATATTGAGAAACTGGAGGTTACTTCCGGTTCTTACTTCAGTTCCCCTGATGAAGTTATTGTCCCTCTTCGATGGATAGGAATGCTTGCTGACAATGTTTCGTGTGATATTTCGGCGACCACAGGTGTGCATTCTGCAAGGGAAGCTTTAAAATTATTGATGGTAGGTGCTACCACAGTCCAGTTATGTTCCACTTTGTATAAAAATGGTATAGATTATTTAAAGACCTTTTTACAGGATCTAGCAAACTGGATGAAAAGTCACGACTATGAAACTGTTAATGAAATAAGGGGTATTTTAAAGTCAAAAACTGCAGAAGAGCAAAAACTGTTCAGCAGAACACAATACATGAGGCACTACTCAAAACTGGTATAAAACTTATACTAAAAAAAATATCTCTTAAGACAGTAATTTTAGCTTTTTTGATATTCGCTTAATAAAACCGATACCGGTACTATCCTGCGAGATCCAATGGAACAGATTAATAATAAACAATTTATAAGGAATTTACCTAAAGTTGAATTACATATTCATCTGGAAGGAGCAATACCGGTTAAAGCCTTATGGAGCCTGGTAGTTAAATATGGTGGAAATAAGAATATTAATAGTCTCGAAGACTTGCATGATAAATTTAAATACAAAGATTTCTCACATTTCATTGAAACCTGGGTCTGGAAAAATCAGTTTTTAAGAGAATATGAAGACTTTACCTTTATTGCAAAAGAAGTAGCCGGTGATTTAAAGGAACAAAATATTAAATACGTTGAGATGTTTTATACACCGGCAGATCATTTTAGTAAGAATATTGAACTGAAAAACTGACTGAAGCAATCAGGATCGGGTTTAATTATTACTCAAATGAGATAGAGATATTTTTAATAGCTGACCTGTGCAGGGATGCAGGGCCTGAGAATAGCATGCATGTTGTTCATCAACTTAGTGAGTTAAAGGATAAAAAAATTATCGGTATCGGCATAGGGGGTTCGGAACATAAATATCCACCCGGACCTTTTAAAGAAGTATATGAAAAAGCAAGAGAATATGGCTTTAAAACAACGGCCCATGCCGGAGAAGCTTCAGGAGCAGATAGTATATGGGGCGCAATAAATCAGCTAAAGACAGACAGAATAGGACACGGCACAAGAGCATTTGAAGATGATAAACTTATTGAATATCTTAAAGAAAATCAGATACCCCTGGAGATGTGCCCCATATCAAATATAAGAACAGGTGTAGTAAAGAATATTAAAGAACATCCTGTAAGAGATTACTATAAAAAAGGGTTAAATGTATTTGTTAATACAGATGATCCCAAGATGTTCAATAACAGTATGGAGGAAGAATATCTTATGTTGATGGAAGAATGCGGATTTAAATCTGCTGATATAAAAAAGCTAACAGAAAACGGAATAAATTCTGCATGGTGTGAAAATAGCAAAAAGCAAAAGCTGGTAAATGAATTGAACAGATACTTAAAATTATAATTTACCAATTAAATTAATAGTTATTATTGATGCGATTCTGCCTTTTTTATTCTGAGGATTTGACTATTTTTGATAGTTAAGCTAAAAGAATGTTAAGAGTGTAAAATGAAAAGTAAAATTTATTAAAGGTGATAACAGAGAAGAATAAACTTGTGATTAATTAACTTTCTGCACATCAAATACAATAAAAAATATGGCAAAACATTCTGACTTTTCTCTATTGTTATATAAAAAACCAAGACTTGGTTTCTTTATGTTGTTCTGTTCAGTGGGTACTTTAGTTTTTCCACAATCTAACGTGGATGCATATAATACGTCCTACATATCAACGAAAAATGACGGTTTCAGCTTTGTCCTTTCCGCACAGGGAAAATCTTCCCCATTATTTGTAAGTGAGGAGGATTATCCTGGAGTAATAAGGGCAGTGGAGGATTTGCAGGATGACATTGGCCGTGTAACAAATACAGAACCCCGGATTTATATAAATAAATTACCTGCTTTAGAACAGGTTATGCTTATTGGCACACTGGGCAAAAGCCCTGTTATAGATAAGCTGGTAAAGGACGGGAAACTTGATGTTGAGGATATTAAGGGCAGATGGGAATCATTTGTCATGGAGGTTCTGGAAGAGCCTCTGCGAGGTGTTAAACGTGCCCTGGTCATTGCAGGCAGTGATAAGCGGGGTACAATATATGGCATATATGATCTTTCTGCAAATATAGGTGTTTCACCATGGTACTGGTGGGCTGATGTACCTGTAGAACACAATCCTGATCTTTTTATGTTGCCGGGGCGCTATACAAGGGGAGAGCCTGCAGTAAAATACAGGGGGATTTTCATTAATGATGAGGCACCGGCACTTTCCGGGTGGGCCTATGAAAAGTTCGGGGGTTTTAACCATAAGTTTTATGAGAATGTTTTTGAACTTATACTTAGGCTAAAAGGTAACTATCTGTGGCCTGCAATGTGGGGCAGGGCATTTTACGCGGATGATACGCTTAATCCGAAATTAGCAGATGAATATGGTATTGTTATAGGGACATCACACCACGAACCTCTGATGAGGGCTCATGACGAATGGAGACGTTTTGGCTCGGGGAGATGGAATTATGAACTCAATGAAGATACTTTAAAGGAGTTCTGGAGGGAAGGTATACAAAGGATGGACTCATACGAGAGTATTGTTACTGTGGGTATGAGGGGCGATGGTGATGAGCCGATGACAGAAGGTACTGCGATAGCCCTGCTGGAAAGAATTGTTAATGATCAGAGAGAAATTATTGAAGAAGTAACCGGCAAGCCGGCAGCTTCCACTCCCCAGAAATGGGCTCTGTATAAGGAAGTGCAGGACTATTATGATAAAGGTATGAGGGTGCCTGATGATGTAACATTGTTACTGTGCGATGATAACTGGGGTAATATAAGAAAGTTACCCAGGCCTGGAGACCCACACCGGTCAGGTGGATATGGTATATATTATCATTTTGATTATGTCGGTGGACCGAGAAACTATAAATGGCTGAATACAAATCCTATTCCAAGAGTATGGGAACAGATGCACCTGGCTTATCGTTACAGCGCAAAGCAAATTTGGATAGTTAATGTAGGAGATATAAAACCCATGGAATTTCCTACCCAGTTTTTTCTTGACTATGCATGGAATCCTGAGGAATGGCCTGCTGAAGCTCTGCCAGAATACACGAGGATGTGGGCAAAGCAACAATTTGGAGACCGTTACTCGGCAGCTATTGCAGATATACTCTCAAAATATACTAAATACAATGGACGCAGAAAACCTGAGTTACTTGACCCGGATATTTATAGCCTGACTGACTTTAAAGAAGCGGAAACTGTCGTAGCTGACTACAATAAGCTGGCTGATGAAGCTGAAAAGATTTACATGAAATTGCCTCCCGAATATAAAGATGCATATTACCAGCTTGTACTCTTTCCGGTAAAAGCCTGTGCAAATCTTAACGACCTCTATGTTACTGCAGGAAAGAACCGTTTATATGCTAACCAGAAGCGGGCTGCCACAAATATAATGGCACAGCGGGTTAGAGAGTTGTTTGCCAAGGATGCGGAATTAACAGATTACTTCCATACCGAAATGGCAGGAGGTAAGTGGAATCATATGATGTCGCAGACACATATCGGTTATACCTATTGGCAGCAACCAGAACAGAATAACATGCCTGAAGTTAAGGAGATAGACCTGCCCGATATTGCAGAAATGGGGGTGGCAATTGAGGGATCAGACAACTGGTGGCCAATGGAAAAGAGCAGTGCTGTATTACCCGGTTTTGATCCTTTTAATCAGCAGAAATATTATATAGAAGTATTTAACCGGGGGCAGGTACCTTTTGATTATGTAATTGAAACCGAAAAAACCTGGTTATATGTTACGCCCGATAAAGGAAAAGTAGATGAGGAACAGCGTGTCTGGGTGAGTGTTGACTGGCAGCAGGTACCTATCGGAATACACAATGTTCCGATAAGTGTAAACGGGCCGGATGGTACCAGTGTTATTGTCAGGGCTATTGTTAACAACTATGGGTTTCCGGAAAAAGACCAAATAACAGGATTTGTTGAAAGTAATCGTTACGTCTCTATGGAGGCTGAGCATTATACCAGGGCAGTTGATGCAGAACCGGTCCGGTGGCTGCATATTCCGGACCTGGGCCGCACGCTTTCAGGAATGACCCCTGTTCCTGTTACGGCTGAAAGCCAGTCCCCCGGAGGTAACAGTCCTCATCTTGAATACCAGATGCATCTCTTTAACAGCGGACAGGCAAAGGTTAAAGCCTATATATCACCCACATTAAATTTCCATAACGATGAGGGATTATGTTATGCTGTTTCCTTTGATGATGAACAACCGCAGATTGTAAATATCCATAAGGACAAAACATTTCAGGATTGGGAGGAATCCGTGAGAAGCAATATTACAATCGGTGTTTCAGAACATGACATCACTGAATCAGGCAGGCATATACTTAAGTTCTGGATGGTTGATCCGGGCATTGTTTTACAGAAGGTTGTTGTTGAAACAGGCAAAGTCAGTCCAAGTTATCTGGGACCGCCTGAAAGTTATTACAGGTTGGAAGAAGAAAATGATTAAATTCAGCTGTTTGCTAAATTCATCATTTTCCCTTGGCATAAAGTAAAAGGGTGGTAACAGAATTTTTAGGTATTTTTAATAAACCCTTTCCATCATAGTTTCCCACAAGAACACAGTTTTCCATTTTACTGGATCGATAAATTTCACCTTTGGATACAGAAAAATTCTTTATGGCAAGATTGAGCGAAATATCCACACTGTCACTGACATTGAGTATTACTGCCGTTAATTTTTTATTATCAGGGCTGATAAAAGCCGATAACCTCAGACCAGCATTATCCGTAACAGCATCCAAGCGTTGCCAGTCTGCATCAATATATGCTGAATACTGCTTGAAGGCATAATAGGTGGGCTTAATTGTGTAAGAAGACGAATCGTCCAGGCTGACCAAAGCAGTTCCCGGAGCCCAGAATAGATCCCAGTAAAGATAAGCTGAAACTTTAGCTGCTGTAAGAGAATTGTATATAACCAATGCCATATTGATCGCATCTTTCCAAGTTCCTGGTTCATCCTCAAACTCTGTCTGAAACAAAGGTTTGTTGCCATACTGCATAATAAAGTTACTCAGACTGTTCATTCGTGGAATAAACCTGTCAGGAGAAGAGCCGCACCCACTGCAATCATAATAATGTACTGCATATCCATAAACATGTGACAAACTATCTAAATTTTCTATATACTCTTTGGCGTTCCCTAAACCGGACGATTCGGGTGCAAGCATCTTTGGCATGGCAGAACCCATTTCAGAATTCAGTTTGTGCCAAACCGTCTCGAAGGCTTTGTCATAGGCGGCCAGGTTTGAACCTGGATTTTCTGCAGGAGCAAATTTGCATGATTGCCATGGGGCTTCGTAATCAACTTCATTCTGTATGCTTATATAATAAATTTTCAGACCTGCTTTATTGTAAGCAGCAATGCTATTATACCACCACTGTGCAAATTCATCATACATATATTTTCCATTGCATTGCTTAAGCGTTCCACCTATTTTGTTATCGTTGCTTTTCAGGTAAACCGGCGGTGACCATGATGAAACCAGAATCTTCAAATCGCGCCCGAGGGCAGCTTCACCATTTCTGGCTATTTCAGCAGATTCGTAGAAAGTATTAGAGTCCATTTCGTATGTATTTCTAATGCGGAAGATATCCAGGCCAAGGTCTTTAAAAAGCAAATTCATCAGTTCATCTTTTTTCTTATGTTTTAACAGGTCCATTGTATAAAATGCTCCGGAGGCACCAAATCCTTCTATTTTCTGATGACGAATACCAATATTAATCCTGCCTTTCCCGTTGGGTTTGGCCGGGATTACTTTTGGAGCATCGATTTCAGGACCATATACAATCGCATCATCAACATAAAAATTAACTCCTGGTGCAGGACCTTCAAAGTACACATCCAGAACAGACAGCGTACCTGTCACATTCAAGGTAAATTCTCCGGAAAGCTGAATCCATCCGGTGTCTGATGCCAGGGCCCGGGCTACATTATAATATCTAGTACCTCCATCATCCTGTTGTTCAAATGATATAGCGACCAAATCACTTTGGGCATTATCAAGCCTTACCCAGCCTGATACCTGATATGTTTTTCCATCTATCATTTTGCCAAATACTGACTGTTTAATTCCCTGCCAGTTTTGTAATCTGTGGATTACTTTCACGCTTCCTGTACCACTGTGAACCGGTGATGAAACAGCTTCTATTGCACAGGTTCGATCGAACCAACCGTCCCTTCCTCTTTCAAAACCGTGGTTATCAAGTATATTAGAGTCGCCAAATGAGCATACAAACGGCATAAGGCACAGAACAAAAACTGAGCTGTAAAAAACTTTAAATGACATGTTAATTTCCTCCTGCTTTTGAGTTAAATAAAATTTATCAATCCAAAATGATTTAACAGACCGCAAAGCTCTTGATCAAAGCTTTCTTTGGTTTGAGATATGAACAATGATATATCCGAAGAAAGCACTTTCATTTTTTTGGTGGTATTGGCACAATGCTTACTTCATTAAATTAGTTATATAAGATTTCAATTCCCCGGAATCTATTATTGTAGATTTCGTTTGATTCTGAAGCTCTTTGATGTGTTGCATCACTATATGAGTCAATACCGCTCCTGGCCGTGGATAAGCGGCTACTATATAATGGGGGCCTTTGGTTACTTCTCCTTCTTCTTTTTCCAATTCAGCCCTGAGGTTATCCGGTGTAATCAATGTATTACCGTGCCGGAATACTACCTTATCCATTGCTTTGTATACCTCTTTACTCTCTTTGCCCATTCCATAATAATCAAGCAGCTGCGCAAAAACATAATTTGATGTTGTATAGACATCCTGCCCCTGTTCCGATTCTACTGCTTCTCCGTCCTCTGTTCGGCACATTGCCCAGCCCATAGTGGTACGGTTATTCTCATAAATGGTCTTTAGGATTTTTTTTGCCTTGTCCCCGGAGATAAAGGGTTCTTCGCCAATAGCGATCAAATACCATAAAGCATCCAGCTGGTTGGTCCATGTATCTGTATTTGTTTTCCCTGTTTCCGGATCGTAACAGGTGATATAATACTGCAATGTGCGACCCTTTTTGTTTTTCTTCTCTCTCCATAGTTTTTCAAAACTTTCCGAAGCTTTTTCAAACATTTGCCGGTATTGCTTTTTAGCAGGTTCATCTTTCATCATGTCTGCCATTTTAATCATTGCCTGCACACCAGCCAGGAAAGTAGTGACATCATAAGCATCCACACCAAATAAGGTTAAATTATCAAAAGTATTTTTAACTTCATTCGGATTACCTTCAGGAACACCGTCTTTATCAATATCAAGAGCCATTAAAAATTCCTGGCCAAACTTAAGTGTTTCCCAGTTTTTCTTTAAGAATTTAGTATTATCCAGGAATTTGACATTGCGTAAAACCCTTAATGCCAGTTTCGGGAAAAGATCTACCCAGTAATTATTGTTGTACCATGCGTAATCACTTACATTTCGTAAGGGATGACCTTTCGGCATAGCGCCTACATCATGGGCTACGCTGCCTTTAATCTTAAAAGCATCCCGTATCTGTGTCATCGATTCACCTTCATATTCATCCGTATAGTCATAATAGTGTTTTCTGGCTTCTACAAATGAAGAGTGGTAATGATAAAATCGGGGTGTAGGATCTTCAGCCAGAATTGAGTCAATAAACCGCTGGCAGAGTTCCTGTTCAATATTAGGAAAGAGAACCAGCAACACCATGGAATACCAGTCAACATCAGAAGGATTGATATAAGCATAGTCAAAACATTCCAGGAACCTGGCTACATCATTGCCATCTTTGTCTTCAGTCCAGATGGCAGCATTTGATAATGGAAAACTGAATTCGTTAAAAATTAATCGTGACAGTCTCAATGCACCGTCCTTATCGTCTTTATAGGAAGGACTGTGACATATTTGATCAAATATTCTGCTTTGGATAGTCAATGTACGTTCAAGCCAATCAGGATAGTTTTCCAGTGCAATTTTAGTCATATCCAAAGCTCTGGTTTCTTTGTTTTTAAAAGTTCTGAGATACGAGCGATCAAACATTTTACCGTCAATATAATGCTGTTGCGGGAAGTCTAAAGCTATGACAAGAGGTATTATAACTGATGCATCGGGTTCAAGTGTAAAACAAAGACTAATGGCCGATCCATAATCTTGTTTAATAATAGGGGCTCTCTTTTCGTAAAAACTTCCGTCATCATTCAATAATAAATCCTGTTTAAGTCTGTTCAGGCAAAAATATGGCTGTGTATCTATGTTCACATTGTTCATTTCCGGCACACCAATGACCATTTTATCCTGACATTCCCTGCTTGCCATGATAATCCCTGTCATACCCGCTGATTTGAAAGCTTCATGAACATGCCCTTTCACAGGAGTTGCGCATAAATAAATAGTATCCTGGTCTGTCGGTTTTAATTCTTTTTCCTGGAGATTTACCAGTGATGGCCTGGGTAAGACCAGAGTAATTTTTTGAGTTTTACCGGAAGTATTTTTTACCTCGAATTCCTCAACGCACACAGGCATTAACATCTGATCATTTCCTGAGAGAAAAGGAGAAATTATTCTCCTGGTAACCCTGACTTTTTCCAATGTATAGACCAATTCTGCCAGAGGTGTGGCCAATGAGACAGAGAATTGGTTTTCAGATATAACAGGGTGATAATAGTTCTTCAGGGCAGGTACATCATCCGGACCTTCTACCAGCCTGGGGTTCCTTGTGGTGAGCATAATATGCTCATCTCTCGAATCTTCCACATCAGGATCCGCTGAGATGCGTATAAATGGTGCTGAAGCAAATTGAATGGCATTTTGATTCAACAGGATCAATCTGCCCGCATCATTAAGCCTGTTGTACAACCCTTCGGGAGAAATGCCTGCCGAACAGGTTGGAGCCCCCTGAAGAGCAATGGTATGAGGGAACTGAAGTGTTTTTGACATTCCCTGAAAATGGACTGACATTTTATTTTTTTTATAAATCTCGCTTATTTGAGCTCCGGAAATAGTGAAAACGTCCTTTATTTCTATACTGTGAAGTTTATGCATATGATATTTCCTCCGTAATACTAACAATAAGATAAATCCAAAGGATGTTTCTTTGGCGGTTTTAGCTTTTTGTCAGCAACTGCCTCGTGAATACCAAGAGTGATTGGCAATCTGGTTTTTGGAGATGGTTTAATCTTTCCAAAAAGCAGTTCTGTTGAAACTCTTATGGAATCAGGTGTACCACTGAAATTACAGATTACGGCATCAGCTTCCTTTGTAGTGCCCTCTATATAGGGATTGTTGGTTACCACTACAACCTGATGTCCTGCATTCTTCAACTTCTTTATAAGTAGTTGATTATTACCTGATTTTACGATCCTTGCATAGTAATTGGTCATCACAACAAGGTCAACCTGTCTGGCAAGCTGAAGACATTCTTCAATTTCTTCATCAAATGCAGAAAATGCTGTGTCGGCCAGAATCAAATTTGTTGAATGATTTACCATTGCCTCGCAAAACATGTGAGTGTGGAAATATGGATCCTTACCAATAAATTCATAAGGGATACGTTGTTCAATGACAAGTATTCTTTTCTCCGGATTTAGCGGAAGCAATTTTTTTTCGTCCCGCATTATTATCAGGGCTTTTTTGGCAACATCCCAGGAGAAATCTATAATTTCTTTACTGGTGGTAATTTTGAATGTTTCCTTTGGGTCTTTTTTACCGGCTGTTTCAAACAATCCCTGGTCGTATTTCATTATTAAAAGACGCCTTACAGATTCATCAACTCTTTCTTCGGATAATTCCCCCTTCTCAACAGCCTGTTTAATCCCAAAGAAACACTGTGACCTGGATTCATCATCAGCCTTCAAGAGTATTGTATCACAGCCTGCTTTTATTGCCATTGCGCAAGCTTGCGGGAGAGGCCACTTTTTAAGAATTGCAGCCATACCGATGGCATCAGAAACAATAACACCATCGAATCCTAATTCATTTCTGAGAAGTCCGGTCAGTATTTTTACTGACAATGTTGTTGGGTATTTATCATCATAGGCCGGATAAACAGAATGCCCAGTCATAATAGCTTTAACTCGGGCATCTATTGCTGCTTTGAAAGGAACCAATTCAACTTCATGCATTCTTTTTTTATCCATATCTAAAATCTCCAATACATCATGAGCGTCACTACCCGAATTGCCTCTTCCCGGGAAATGTTTCCCGGTTGCAGCTATGCCTCCGTCCTGTAAACCTTTAATCAAAGCAACAGCATGTTCAGCACACATCTGAGGGTCATCACTAAATGACCTGACTCCAATTTCAGGATTCCTGGGATTTGTATTCACGTCGCAAACCGGGGAATACATCTGTGTAACACCTATAGCACTTAGTTGCTTGGCAATGGTATAGCCAATTTTATAGGTCAGTTTGGGATCACCGATTGCAGCCATACCCATTGGACCAGGGAATTGCCTTATACCGCCTGACATGTAGTCGTTCTTAAAATCACCTTCGAAGTCAATGGTCATGTGGAGAGGTATCCCGGAGGGTCTGTCCATGGCAATTTTCTGCAACCTGTTTAAATCTTTTGTGTATTCTTCCGGTGTAATACTGATACCAAAAGTCTTACCGGCAAAATAGTTATTTGCTATGGTAAAATAATCCTTTGGTTTTTTAAAGTTTTTATCTACCTGGGAATTGCCCCAGTAAAGATTTTTACAGGTTTCTAGTGCGTATGGCTCAAGGCAAAGACCGCCACAATGCAGTTTGGTAATTTGTTCAATTCCGCTTGGGGTTAGCAATGTGCCACGGCGGGTAAAGGTTAAAAGCTGACCTACCTTTTCTGCCAGGCTCATGCCTTCTATCTTTTTCCTGATGAATTCATCTCTTTTTTTTAACATTTTATTTCCTCCTTTATTTTAAATTTATTTATGATTCCCATTTCCCAAGATTATTTGGACCAACCCAAAATCCACGCTCATGCTTCCAGCCTTTTTCATCAATTTTCAAATCTTTTGTCTTCCAGCCTGCTTGAATCCGTTTTGTTAAATCATCAAATCCTTTATTCCAGGAAAGACCATCAGGAACGGTAACATTCATACTTCCGGCAGCATTTGCATATTTCAGACAGGATTCAATCGTATGACCCCAGACAAATGCCGCAAGAAATCCTGCAATTGCCGAATCACCGGAACCCAATGCACCCACAAATTTTTCCTCCTCATATACAGGAAACCAAAGTTCGCGATTAGCCCAGTTTTCGAAATCAGCACATTCTGCTGCACCTGATTTCTTTAGCCGATCTATATCAGCAGTCCGGATATATAATCCTCTATGGCCACATTTTACCATAGCTATTGCCGTCCCCATTTTTATTAAATCATTTCCCAGATCTGAAATTTCGCTTATAGTCATATGATCAAGCACACTCTCCTTGGGTCCGAGATTTGCCTTTTTCTTAAGAAATTTATCTTTATAAAGAAAATAGAAAATTTCTTCTGCACTGGGTACCATAATATCTGTCAGAGGGACCCAGTTGTTGAGAATTGTTAACCAATCGATCTGACCGGCCCTGCTGTTTACATCAGGAAGCGAAAGATCAAGTACAGTTGTGGTTCCTAATTCCTTTGTCTTTTTCAGGATTTTTGTTAATTCAATACCTTTATTATCATAAAGCTTCGCCATCCATGGAGGGTAACCAAAAAGCATCAGTTTTGAACGCAGCACAAGATCAAAGTTCATATCATCATAACCAAATGTGTCATTTGCACCGCAATGATGAAGGTAAAAACGGTCAATCCCTGGTATGCAAATCGCTATTGTATATGAGGTTGATTCACCATCCACAACTTTAATGCCTTCAAAATGACCTTCATATTCTTCATACCACCGGAGAATCTGTTTACCAAAATCATCATTTCCTACCTTTCCGATTAATTCAGTTTTAACACCAAGTCTCCGTATAGATACACCGGCATTTGTTACCGGCCCGCCACCGACAACAACACACTTACCCATATTTATCATTTTACCGGGGACCAGGACATCGGTCATATTGTCTACTTTTTCTTCGATTGTAAAAGCAGGTATTAAATCAAGGCAGGTATGGCCTGCTGCTATAATTTCAATATCTTTTTTATTCTCCATTTTATGTTCATTATAATTATAGTTAATAATGATTTATTGTATTATGATTTTTTTACTTTTTACTCAGACCTGTTTGAATGATGGCATCAAGGGCTGGTTTTGGGTCACATTTACTGTCGAACAATAAGGGAAAGTCGGTCCGCCCAATGACTGGCCAGTCACTGCGCCAGGATTGTCTGTCGTGGGTTCCCCAAAAAGTGACTCGTTTGAACTTGTCACGGTGCTTTAGAAAAATCGAAAAGAATTCAGCATATCTTTTGGCCTGCTCTTTTTGAACAGATTCTGGCAATGCTTTGGCGTATGGATTCAACTTCATTTGCATTCCGGGATCTAAAGAGGTAAGTTTTTTATCCAGATAATCTTCAGCAAAAGGAAGAACTGTAACATCCATTTCCGTAATCATTAACTTGACGCCCAGTTTGGAAAGAGACCCGATGATATTCTCAATCTGTTCGTAACTGGGATAATCCAGACCCCAGTGTCCCTGTAAACCAATCCCGTCTATACGTACACCTTTTGACTGCATGTTTTGAATTAAACGTATAACAGTTTCACATTGACGCCCCCTGTAAAAATTATAATCATTGTAATACAGCTCGGCATCGGGATCAGCCTGGCGGGCATATTCAAAAGCTTTGATCACATAATCTTCACCAATAATATCTAGCCATTTACATTTTCTGAACTGACCGTCAGGTACTATGGCTTCGTTAACGACGTCCCAGCCATGTATTCGCCCTTTATACCGGCCCATCACAGTGAAGATATGTTCTTTCATCCGTTTTAGTAATACCTCCCGGTCCAAGGGCTTACCTGACTCATCCCGGAATACCCAGTCTGGTGTCTGATGAAACCATACAAGGGTGTGGCCGATGATATGCATTTTATTCTTCTCACCAAAAGCCACATAACGATCGACCGGTTCGAAATGATATCTGTTTGGTTCCGGATGAACCTCTTCCCATTTTAGAATATTTTCAGGTGTGATACTGTTAAAGTGTTTTTCCACGTGTGCAGTGGTTTTTGGTTCCTTACCTGAAATCTGATCCAGATTAAGGGCAACACCGATATCAAAATCATCCTTAAATACATCTTTCAAAGCAGGTTGATTTTGTTTATTTTTATTATTCCGGATACTACTTTTCTCCATAGAGATTATTTAGGCGAATTAAAGTTGAATTTTCTAAAGGTCAATTATCATCACTCGAAGATTGACGTCGTGCAGATAGTTCCTCCTCAATACTGATCAACATTTTGTTTGATAAAGGATAAAAGAACCATATAATAATAACACCAATGAAGGCGATAATGGCAGGGTAAACACTCATAACCAAACGTATGCCTGTTAATGTTTCTGCCGTCTGTTGTACATTGGCTTCAAAACCATACCTGGCCAGGATGAATGCCAGAAAAGCACTTCCCAGGGCTATTCCAAGCTTCAGTGCGAACAGCGAGGCAGACATGAGAAGCCCGGAAGCACGACGACCTGTTTTCCATTCCGAATAATAAGTGGTATCCGTATAGATAGCCCATTGTAATACAGAAACAATTCCAATTGCAAAGGAAATAATAAGATTCAGTGCAAACATTAGGATAATATCCTTTGGGTTGAGAAAATAGTAAAGAGCTGTTACTATAGCGGTTATACCTAAAGAACCGGCATAACTTTTCGGTTTGTCAAAACGCCTGCTCAACTTAATTGTCAGAATGGCTCCAAGAATGGTCAAAGCGGTACCGGAAAGCATAAATGCAGTTGTCAGGTCCTGATAAGAAAAATGATAGGTTTTTCCAAAAAAAATCATTTGCTGATCCAGCACAAAATACTTAAAGTAATACATGATATTACCATTTCGCATGCAATTGTACATAAGCTGGAATATGGTTGCGACAGCTATCAGTACCCATGGTTTGTTGGTAAATAAATCTATCAGATCCTGCTTAAATGGTGTCTTTTGTTCTTTTATTGGTTTAACACGTTCCCTGGTTGTAGAAAAAGTTATTAAATACAGAATAACCGCTAAAGCAGAAAGAACAATCATAGCCAATTGCCAGCCCTTAGCCTCATTCCCATCCCCGAATACACTGACCAATTTCAAAATGGCATACTGAACAATGAATTGCCCCACAAATGCGGCTACGAACCGGAAAGAGGAAATCACAGTTCGTTCCTTAGAATCGGGTGTGATGACCGCCATTAGTGCAGAATAGGGCACATTGATCATTGTATAGGCCATTGTAAGCAAAATATAAGTTATATAAGCATATATTATTTTACCATTGATACTTATGTCAGGTGTAGTAAAGGTTAGTACTCCCAAAACGCCAAACGGTATAACAACCCAAATTAAATAAGGCCGGAATTTTCCCCACCTGGTGTTGGTCCGGTCAGCAATCATTCCCATAATCGGGTCATTAATTGCATCCCAGACGCGGGCAACTAAAAACATTGTTACTGCTGTTTTTGCAGTAATACCAAACACATCTATATAAAAGTATAAGAGGAATAATATAAAAGTTTGAAAGAATAAATTTGATGCAGTATCTCCCAAACTGTAACCAATTTTCTCTTTAATGGAAAGTTTTTGTGTTTCAGATTTCATATACTAAAGTTTTATTAGGATTCAACCTTAATGATAATAATATTAACATGAAAATAAAAAAAAAATAATCAGTAATATGATTTTTTTTAAAAAAGTGGGGTAAATATTAGTTTTATTAAGAAACAAAAGCCGGTTTTTCATCAGGAGGAACGTCTAAAATAATTACTTTTGTTCATCAAACATTATAAATAAGAATAAACGGCAACTGAATAAAAGCCATTGAGCAGTAACATGACTGTAATAAAAAACGTTTTGTTTAAGTTCATATCAGACATAATACTTTTCCTTATTAAAAAATTGCATAATGTAAGAGAGCTTAAAAAAATGGCAGACTATTACTTTTTAATGCAACGGCATGTAAATGAATAAAAAGCGAATTAATTAATCGGTATATGAAGATTGTAGTTAACACAAGATTGCTGATTACCAATCAGCTCAACGGTATAGGCTGGTTTACTTATCATACATTGAAACGGTTAGTAAAATGGCATCCTGAGCACCAGTTTGTCTTTTTATTTGACAGAAAGTATGATGAAAATTATATTTTTGGTCCGAATGTAATCCCCGAAATTATTTTTCCTCCAGCCAGACATCCTTTATTATGGTATATATGGTTTGAACATGCCATTGTAAATAAAATAAAAAAACATAATCCGGCTCTTTTTTTCTCACCCGATGGGTATTTGTCATTGAAAATTAAAGATGTACCTTCTCTGCCGGTAATACACGATATCAACTTTTATCACAATAAAAAAGGTGTTCCATATTTTGATGGAGTATTCTGGCGTTATTATTTCCCAAAATACGCACGCATGGCATCAAGGATTATTACAGTCTCTGAATTTTCAAAAAACGACATTGCTTCATATTACAACATCCCTCATAACATGATTGATGTCGCATATAATGGTGCAAATGAAGTTTTTAAACCTGTAAGCCATACAGAAAAGGAAAATGTTAAGAAGAAATATACAAAGGGGCAGGATTATTTTTTATATGTAGGCGATCTGTTGCCCAGAAAAAATATTTCGAGGATGATGCAGGCTTTTAACAGATTTAAAAAAAGCTCGGGAAGTCCTTTAAAACTTCTTATAGTTGGAGACAGATTATTTTTCACTTCCGAAATGAAAAGAGTATATGACAGGTCAGAATATAAAGAGGATATTATTTTTACAGGAAGGCTTGCGCAGGATCAGTTAAGGATGGTAATGGGCGCCGCGCTTTCATTATTACTGGTCTCCTGCTTCGAAGGATTTGGTATTCCAATAGTGGAAGCTATGTATGCCGATATACCTGTTATCACTTCCAATATATCTTCAATGCCAGAAGTTGCGGAAGATGCAGCATTAATGGTCGATCCCTATTCAATTGATTCTATTAAAGAAGCAATGTTGAAGATGAGCAGTGATGAAAAACTGCGTGAGGAGCTGATTGTTAAAGGAAGGTCGCAAAGACTTAAATTTAGCTGGGACAATACTGCCAAAGTAACCTGGAACAGCATAGAAAAGGTAGCCGGAAGTGCAAAAGAAAATGATATTTAATGAATTTGCAGTATGGATATTGAACAATTTTTTGAACTCCTGTTAAAGGAATTAGAAGTAAACACCAGTCTACAGAATCTATACCAGTTTTTAAAGGATAAGAAAAGCTTTTATTTCAGAAAGGCCTATTTCATTCAGCGTCTGGAATATGTTAAAAACAATATAGCAATTCAGGATGCTTCAATTTGGGATTGCGGATGTGGCTATGGTACAACAGGAATTTTTCTGGCATTGAATGGTTATAATGTATATGGGACTACAGTCGAATATTACTATGACCACATTCCTGCACGCTTTGAATACTGGAGTAAATTCGGTGATATCAGCAGTTTTAGGGTAAATTATCAGAACCTGTTCGACCCTCCCTTCTATAAGGAGAATTTCGATTACGTTATCACACAGGATGTTTTGCACCATCTGGAACCTAACGATCAGTCACTTCAGATTCTAAGAGATTCACTGAAAGACAAGGGCACATTAATTGTTTGCGAGGAAAACGGCAATAACCTGATAAACAATTTTAAGCTCTTCTTAAGAAGAGGCAATAAAAGGATTATTGATATCTATGATGAAAAATTAAATAAACAAATGAAGCTGGGCAATGAAAATATTCAGAGCCTGGTATCGTGGAAAATTAAGTTCGGAAAAGCCGGGATGGTAATAGATGAAAAAAGCATTGAATATATAAGATTATATCCACCTTTCTTTTTCCGTAAGTATAATTATAAACGCCTACTGGAAAGAGAAAGCAGAATCTGGAAAAAGAATAAAACAGCAAGAGAATTTTTATTTTTCGGGATCAATTTTACAGCCGGTAAGGCATTTTAATTAAAAGGCCTCAAAATAATCAATACCACTTATAAATCCTTAATCCAATCAGGAAGCTTATAAAACCCAGCATACCCAGTACAAGTATGCCGTCAAAAGCCTGGAAAAATCCTGCTCCTTCATTGACAATACTTCTCACTTCATCGGCAAACTTTGTGAGAGGTAGCAGTTTTATAACTGATATAGCCCAGGGAGGAAAATTCTGGTAGCTGAAAAAGATACCTGACAGAACCATCATTGGAGTTGTTATTATTGAAATCAAACCATTACCCAGTTGCAGATTGGCAGTCCGTGATGATATAAGTATGGAAAATCCGAAAAAACAAAAATTTCCTGCAATTAAAAGGATGATAAATGCAAACAGGCTTCCCTGGATTGACACTTTGAAAAAAAAGACTGCAAATACAAGCAGTATGGCAGTTTCGAGAAAGGTAACCAGCAAACGTGATACCCACTGGGCAATAAGAAAATGGGACTTTCTCATAGGAGTGGCAACCATGCGCCGTAAAAGTTTTTTCGACCTTTTTTCAATTAATGTATAACACACTCCCCACATCACTGACATCATAATTCCCAGACTTAGCAGTCCGGGTACCAGGAAGTCAATATATCTCAGTCCCCTTGTTTCAAGGAGTTCAATTTTACCCCGGAACTTACCTATCTCGCCGGTTTTGAAAAACTCGGATAATTGCATAATCACCAGTTCCGATTCGGGATTCAGGGGATCACTGTGGAATGTGATATCATTTTGTTCTTCAGTGATAATGCATGATGTTGATCCGCGTTTTAACAGCAGTTCGGCATTTTCCCATGATGTAACATAAAACATGTACCGGGTTTTTCCATATCCGGTTTCGAATTTTTTTTCAAGAATTGTATCAAAAGGTATAGCTCCTCTAAAAAGGGTATTACTGATTATTGTATCTTCAACGGTATAGGAAGGTACAACGGCAACACTATGCAGCAGTTCCTTTTTGCCTGAAAAAGCTACTCCGAGACCTAAAGCCATAAGGATCGGAAAACCGAACGACCAGAAAACAGAACCGGGTTCACGCAGGAATTCCCGGACATGTGAAAGTATTAATTGTATAAGCGGATGTTTCAATCTTTAATATTTTAGTCTTTAAGGTGTCTGCCGGTCATTGAAATAAATAAATCATCAAGTGTGACTTTCCGGCACTCCAGTGTTTTTATTTTAACATTATGTTCTGTCGATTTCTTCATTAATATGGGCAATGTATTTGTAATCCTCTCGACCTCAAGGTAATTTAACCCGTCTTCACTTCTTATTTTTTGAATTCCCGGCAGGTTACGGAGGCTGAAGTCAGGATTTTCTTCAAATGATACTTCAATGATTTCGTTCGAATTGCACTGCTTTAAGAGCTCATCAAGTGTGCCGCGCGCCAGTATTTTGCCATAGTCGAGAATAATAATACGGTCGCATAAATGCTCGGCTTCTTCCATATAATGTGTGGTGAGAATAAGTGATGTATTTCTTTCTTTCTTAAGAGTGAGCAGTATTTTCCAGATGTCGCGGCGGGCTGTAGGATCTAATCCTGTTGTTGGCTCGTCAAGCAATAGTATTTCCGGATAATTAATAAGTGATATACCAAGTGCAAGCCGTTGTTTTTGTCCGCCTGAAAGATTTTTTATATAAGCTTTGTGCTTATCCTCAAGGTGTACAAGCTTAATGATCTCATTAACGCGCCTTTCCCCCAGCTTATAAAAAGAAGCAAATAAAACCAGGGTTTCCTTTACAGTTAGTTTTTCAATAAACCATGTTTCCTGCAACGAGATACCCAGTAAACGGTTGAATTCGGCATGATGTTCCTTCTTCCACGGTTTACCTTTAATTAATATTTCACCTCTGTCCGGTTTCTGTATTCCCTGAATCATCTCTACCAGTGTGGTTTTCCCTGCGCCATTAGGTCCGAGAACGGCGACAAACTCACCAGGCATGATTTCAAGACTGATACCCCTTACGGCATGTACATTCCTGAATGATTTGTATACTTCATTAACGCGTATTACCGGTGACACACCATTTTTTACCATTTATTCCTTTTTATGCCAAAAATCCTGATTTTTTTACAAAGGTTATAATTGTTATATTGATAAACATTGTTACAAATATTAATTCTGGTTATAAGTTACATCCACACTGACCTCAATTTCTTTTGCGATATTGTTTTCAACAACTGAAGGAATCTTTATATCATAATCCTTTGGTGCGACTATAAATTTAGCCCTGGCAGAAATTGCAGATCCTGCGACAGTAATTGTGCCTTTTGTTGTAACAGGTTTGGTCACCCCGTGTATAAACAGGTCTCCGCTCACTTCAACAGGGTAATCACCATCTTTATTAAAGTCGATTGTTTCTATATCGTTTACAATTCCTTTAAAACCGGCTTTTGGAAATTTGTCAGATTCCATATAATTTTCATTAAAGTGTTCCTGCATGAGGGCTATCTTAAACTCAAAAGACTTAACAAGCAGGCTGAATTGTATTGTGCCTGATAAAGCATCGAGTATGCTTACAACCTGTCGGTTATGGGCTTCAATATCTTCTATTGGGGTGTGCGAATAAAACCAGATATGACCGTTTTTTGATATGTATCTCTGAGCTACAGCAAAATGTGAGAAAATCAGCAATGCTAATATAAAAAGTTGTGTCTTCATGGTGATATTAATTTTTATATGATAAATAAACTAATGGAATCTTATTTTGTTCAATATAAGGCAAAAACCCGTGATATGTTAAATCCTATATGAATGCCCCCGTCAAGCCATTCACCCGTTGTTTCCCCGATAAAGCCTTTTTCGATCATTGCAAGCGAATTGGTTATATGAATCTGGAATACATGCCCCCCGGTTTCGATATCAAATCCAACTGAAAGGGGGTTGTAAGTGACAGTACTTTGATAATCATTCCTTGGGGGGATAACATAATAATATTCAATATTAAAGGAAATACGTTTTGTGAGTTTAAGTCTTGCTCCTGCTCCAAGTGAGAATAAATCATTGGGATCAAGTTCAGTAGCAACAAGATTGCGGTGCACAAAGGTAGGATTAATCTCAAGTGAAAAGCGCTCATTGAATTTGCGGCCTATGAGAAGCTGGTGTACGTAACTTATGCGGTCCCAGAAATATAAATCTTCGGCCTTATCCCATTTCAATGAATTCAAAGCAGCGCTGGCAAGGTAAGATACTGCAACAGGAATATTTCTCTTGCCCTTTGATTGTCTGAGTATTGAAAATTTAAGGAAGCCGTCGAATGTTTTTTCGTATGTTCCACGGCCAATACCTGCCATTACCCAGTTTGTAATACCGTATTCCAGGCTAAGGTGTATGTTTGCCTGGTCTAAGCCCCATAAGTTGTATGCGCCACTGTTTAGTTGTCCAAACCGATGCGAAATACGGAAGTCGAGCTGGCCTTCCGGCATTCGTTCTATAGAATGTCCGTTGATAATGCGTGTAGACTTGAAGGTGGCAGTTATGTAGTCTGTTTCTGTGGCTTCTTCAAGCAGCTGGTCTATATCCTGACCTATAATAAGCGGGGTGACCATTATAAAAACCAGGAAAATTAATAAACGCATTTTTATCATCTTTAGATTGATTAATTGTCAGGAGAATTGGAATTTACCCATATTCTTATTATAGAGATTGTGCAGTGATCAAGTTTTGATGCCCCTCTGGGCATAGGAGAATAACCACTTTCATGAGATACGGTTCCCAGAAGACTTCCATCATCTGCACGCAGTTTAACATCCTGGTACTCTTCAAGCTTAATATTACCGCCCAGAGAGGATGCTGTATTATTACCATGGCATGACAGGCAATATTGCTGAAGCACAGGCTGAACTGAGGATGAAAAAGTAACGCCGGAGGTATCACATGATGAATCAAGCCGCGGGTAAAGATACTCTTCATTGTCATAGAAGCAACTGTATGCAACTGCAATAATGATGATTAAAATAATTATTACTCTCATGAAGTAATTTCTATATATATGAATTCGTAACATTGCCTGATTAAAAAATATTATTTAAGTTTTTTTGTGTCGTTAATATAAAATTTTAATTGTTAAGTATTCCCTGTTCTATCCAGAGTTCGATTATTCTTATTGTGCACTCGTCAAGTTTTATTGACGGGGGCATATTTGAAAATCCGTTCATGTAATTAATAACTCCTACAATAACAGGAGTTTCGTTGCGCAAAGTCTCCGAATAGTATTTAATCTGCTGATAGCTGTCAAGATTAACGCCACCATTTGATACCGAAGAGTTATGACAACTCAGACAGTTATTTTCTATGACAGGCCAGACCTGAGTACTAAACTCTATAGCAGCTATTGTGTCACATGATTTTTCAGGACAATCGCTGTTAATGGCCCCTTGCGTTATCCATATATAAAATAACTCTTTCTGCTGAGATGAAAGGGCTGAATTTGGAGGGGGAGGCATTCTTTCTCCGGGTTCATTTTCAGTTATTACCTTATATACCTTACTTTCACCAGGATTATAGGGGATTATAGCTTCTGAGTTCTGCATCAAAGTTGAATAATTTGTAAACACATAGTCATCAGCATGTGATATCGCATCGTGGCAACCTGATATACCGCAACTTGAAAGCAGGATAGGCAAAATATCCTGATTGAAACAGACAGTATCTGACTTGGCAGTATCTCCATCAGGAACACCGTTAATACCAGACGGGCATTTTGTATTCATCGCTCCCTGTGCAATCCATAAATGGATTAAGGTACGCTGTTGTTGCGTGAGCGGCCTCTCAGGAGGCATGAAATGTTCTGCATTGATATCGGTGATTACATTGTAGAGAATACTTCCTTTCGCATCACCGGGATTGACATAATTAATTACTGTCTCATAAGATACGGCAACAAATCCTTCCGAAGCTGTTCCTGCATCATGACATCCCGTTATCCCGCAGGAAGTCTGCAGTACTGGCAGTACCTGCTCTTCAAAACATATAGTGTCAATATCCAGAGGGATTAACGGATCATGTTTGCATGATGTTAATGATCCAAAAGAGAGGATAAGAGCAGCAATTGAAATTTGAAATATAATAATGCCCCTTATATTCATAAGAGCTTATTTTTATATAAAGTTAAATTATTTTTAAACAGGACAAAATATTACTATTGCCAGGGGCCCCATTCTCCTGTTAACCTGTTGCGACTGCGACTTTTACCCGTTGTGTTGTTTCTCTGGTAATAGCTAACACCATCATCTTCATAAGTGCAGCTTATGGTTTCAACTTTATTCCTGGCTCCCGGAACATCCATGTAATAGTTTATTATAAAGGCGTTACTTACAATACCCTTATTTTCGTAAGCGTAACGGATAACATTCCCGTCATTGTTAAGATCAATAAAACATTTCCAGACTTCGGTATTTTTAATGTTTTTAAATGATACGCTTTTCAGGTTGTACATATTATCAAACTCAAACCTAAAAGTTCCTGAGGCAAATTCATTAACGGGATCATTATGGCGGGTGAGGACATATTCTTTGCCCTGCATGTTTAAGTTATATGTTATAATGTTGCATACTTTGTTTTCATCCTCCTTACTCCAGCGGTCACAGAAATTTACCACCTGGTATCCGGAGATCAGATTATCTGCATTATATTCAAATTGCTTTACTCGCGACAGGTGAACAAAGAGGGGTGCTCCTCTCTGATAATTGCCGGTAACCTGGTAGAATTGAATATAACGTTTTATTTTAACCACTCTTCCCCGGCGGTCGAAAAAGACAGAATCGAAGGGCTCGCTGTAGAATTTACCCGAGCGGTTATTTAAAACAGTGCTTTGCTCGTTAATTATAATTATGTTATTCTGTTTCCGGTAGTTAAATGAACAATTTAAAGTTGGTGATTTTATTGAGATTATTTTATGTCTTATTGTATCTACATTTATTTTTATCGGATTGTCAGAAAGATTCAATGTCAGTTTCCATGGTTTAAAAGGCTCGTTTAATTTGAATGGCAAAATTCTGCAGGTATAATCACTTAGAATCGAATCTCCGATAATTTTTAATTTGTCATTATATATGATAATATCTTCTATGAATGTTTTTAGCGAAGCATCAATTAACCTGGGTAGTTCCGCTTTCAAGAAATTTAATGAATCAAGAATACGTTGTCTTCTTTGTATGGAATCCCGGATAAACTTTTCCCTGGCTTCTATTGAATCCTGTATGAATTTTAATCTTGTTTCAATAGAATCCTGTATGAATTTTAATCTTGCCTGGATGGAATCATGGATTTGCTCTGTCATCACATCTAAGGAATCTCCTGTGTAAGTGGTGTCCCTCGGTCTTAATACATCAGGATTATAAATATTTCTTCCTTTTAAAGTATCGGGTATGTTTTGAGAATATAGCTGAGTAAATGCAATGAATCCCGCAAGTATTAAAAGAACAGTTCGCAGGTTTAAATTTAATCTAATCATAAAATCAGGTATTAAGATGTGTAGGGTTTAATTATACCGGTTAATGTCATTACTAATAATATACTGCACAAACATTATATTAAAAATAATATAAAAAGTTTATAAATTTATCCTTTTAGTGGTGTTTTAATTTGTACCATCATTTGCTGATTTTTATAACGATTTGATAAATAGACGAACAATACTATTTGTGAGAACATTTACTGGTTATTCATTGTTTAATAAATAAAAAATATGAATTATCTTTATTTAACAACTTTTTGTATTATGCTGCTTTCATGCAACAAAGGGCCGGACGAATTATCCACGATAAGTCCGGTTAATCTTGAAAAATATGCGGGTACCTGGTATGAAATTGCCAGGCTGCCAAACAGATTTGAGAAGGGTCTTGAATGTGTGACAGCAACCTATACATTAAAAGATGATGGTAAGATCGAAGTGATAAATAAAGGACGCAAGGTTGGGGAACTTAATAAAATCAGTAAAATAAAAGGTGTTGCATGGGTCCCTGACAAAAATTATCCCGGAAGATTGAAGGTACGTTTTTTCTGGCCGTTTTCTGGTAAGTATTATATTCTTGAACTTGATAAAGACTACAGGCATGCATTAGTAGGGGAACCTTCAAGGAAGTACCTGTGGGTATTATCAAAAGATAAACAACTTGACAGTAATATTTATAGCAGTTTACTGGAAAAAGCAGATCAAATGGGCTTTGATACTAAAAAAGTCATTAAAATAAATCAGGATTGCAAGTAAGCTCTAGCCAAAATCCTATAACAATCCATTCTTTTTAAGGTACGGTTCAATAGAAGGTTCAGCTCCTTTGAACTTTTTGTAAAGGTTCATCGGTTTGTCAGAACCTCCCTTTTCCAGAATATTTGTTCTGAAAGACTGTGCTGTCGGTTTGTCAAAAATACCATTTTGACGGAACGATTCGTAGGCATCTGAATCCAGTATTTGAGCCCATACATAACTGTAATATCCGGCAGCATATGCCCACGTGAAAATATGCTGAAAATATGTAGTTCTGTATCTTTCCACTATTTCCGGTATTAGTCCTATTTTTTGCATTGATTGTTTTTCGAATTCATTTACATTAATATCAGTCGTATCATTAAGTGTATGCCAGTCCATGTCAAGAAAAGAAGCTGCAATATATTCAACAACATCAAAACCCTTGTTAAAATAAGAGCTTTTATTAATTTTCTCAACCAGTTCAGCAGGAATTGTTTCCCCTGTCTCGTAGTGTTTGGCAAAAAGGTTTAGCACTTCCGGTTCAGGAACAAAATTTTCCATAATCTGTGACGGGAGCTCAACAAAATCTCTTGCCACATTTGTGCCTGCTATCTCATCGTATGTGCATTGAGACAATAAACCGTGAAGTGCATGTCCGAATTCGTGAAATAATGTCAATATCTCCTCATAACTTAACAGTGAAGGTTTATCATTCGTCGGTTTAGTGAAATTACATACAACTGAAATTACAGGTGCTATTCTTTTACCGTCGACTTTTCTTTCCGAACGGTATTCGGTCATCCATGCCCCGAATCTTTTCGAGTCTCTTGGGAAAAAATCCATATATAGTATTCCCACATGGGTGCCATCTTCTTCCTGTACTTCGAATGCCATAGCGTCCTCATGATAAACAGGTACGCCGGGTCTTTCGATAAATTGTAATCCATATAATTTGTGAGCGAGTTTAAATGCCCCGTCACGTACGTTTTCAAGTTTAAAATATGGTCTGAGTGACTCTTCATCCAAATCGTATTTTTCCTTTCTTACTTTTTCAGAATAATACCACCAGTCCCACGGCTGAAGTTTAAAATTGCCGCCTTCCCTGTCAATTATTTTCTGCATATCTTTTACTTCGTTTTTGGCAACTATCAGAGCCTTTTCCATAATATTGTTTAACAGCGAATACACATTTTCAGGATTTTCAGCCATGTTTATTTCCAGCACGTATGAGGCATGGTCTTTATATCCTAATAACCGGGCTCTTTTATAACGCAGCATAATTAATTTTGAAACAATTTCTTTATTGTCAAATTCATCATCATTATCACATTTATTGATATATGCTTTGAAAATCTTTTCCCTTAAATTGCGCTTTTCCGAATACTGCAGAAATGGGATCATGCTTGATTTATGTATGGTAAAAACCCACTTTCTTTCCATCTCCATTTCTTTTGCAGTTTCTGAAGCAGCTTTGATAACATCTTCAGGTAATCCTGCAAGATCTTCTTCATTTTCAATTATAAGCTTGAATTTATTAATCTCGGCAAGCACATTATCACCAAAAGTCAGGGACAATACAGATATTTCTTCATTTATTTTCCGCAGCTTTTCCTTGTCTGATTCATTAAGATTTGCCCCGCCCCTGGTAAACTTTTTGTAAATTTCATCAAGCAGTGTGTATTGTTCTGTATTGAGTTCCAGGTTTTCCCTGTCTTCATAAACTTCTTTTATGCGGGCATACAATTTAGTGTTTAGAAGTATATTATCTCTATGATTTGAATTTAAAGGGGCAATCTCCTTGGCCAGCTTCCGCATTCCTTCGTTTGTATTTGCCGAAAGAAGGTTATTGAATATCAGATTCACCTCCTTCAGCAGGTTCCCGCTTAAATCCAGTGCTTCCACAGTATTCTTAAAAGAGGCCTTTTCTTCATTGGTAACAATAGAGTCAATCTCCTTTTCATGCTCTTTTATGGCATAATTAACAGCAGGTAAAAAATGCTCCAGCTTGATTTGTTCAAATGGAGGAACCTCAAAAGGAGTGTCAAACTTCTGAACTAACGGATTATTCATTATATCATCTTTTTTTTCTGTTTTACATGAAGATCCTAAAATAAGACTTAAAATAATTACAGACAGATTTATTCTTTTCATAAGTATATTTGTTATATTAAAATGTTTTATTATCGATTAAAACAGATTTGTAAATATATTTTATTTTTATTAAAACAGCGATGTGTTGAAAATGTTTATTGATATAATGATATGGCAATTCAACAATATAGCAATATAACAATAGAACAATTTATTTTCAAAATCACATAATTTGATTGTAAATTAATGATGTATTTATTAATATAATTTCTTCATGTTAGTTCAGCTATGATAAGAATAAGGGTAATACAAAGCAATATTTCAGTAATTTCTCTGGATCGTATAGAACAGGTTAAAGACATTTTTCGTATTAGTTTTCCTGAAATTGCTGATTATGCTGAAAAAATACCTTTGTTGCTAAAGGATCCGGTGAGTGAAGGATACAGCACATCACTAATCATATTTGAAAAATCTATGGGGGTTGTTGAGGCTTTTGCCCTTGTTATCCATTTCCCTGTTATTTCATCATCATTTTTAGATTTTCTCGCAACAAAACCCGGGAAAAGAGGTGCCGGAATAGGAGGTACGCTTTACGAAAGCGTCCAGGAACATTGTCGGCAAACAGGTTCAAAAGCATTATATATAGAAGTAGAACCCGATGATCCATCTTTAACCACAGATACTGAAAAACTCACAGAAAGTATAAAAAGAATTAAGTTTTATGAACAATATGGAGCAAGAGTAATTATTTCCGAAGAATATGCCGCTCCTGTTGGTAATCCTCCAACCAACGCATATCTTATGTATGACAGTATCGGTAACAATGAACCCTTAACATGTAACCAGTTAAAAAGTGCAATAGGAATGATACTTACACGCCGGTTTGCCAAAACAATCGATCCTGAATATTTTAAGAGTGTTATAGAATCATTTAATTATGAATATGTCAGGTTCAGAGACCAGCTTGTAAAAAAAAGTACTGAAATAATTAATTTAAAAAGACCTTCAAAGATTGATAGTAAATATCCATTAATTAAGAATGTAAAACATATACTTCATCATGTAAAAGAAAGAGGCTATTTTGAGCGTCCTGTCAGAGTGGATGCTATTTTAAATGCAGTCTCAAAAATTGATATATTTAATATAATTAGTCCCAGAGAACACGGTGAAAAGCCAATACTGGAAGTCCACGATAAAGAATATGTCTACTATTTGCGATCGGTTTGTTCAAAGATAAAAGAGGGGCGGCCGGTATACCCGGATACCTTTCCTATAAGAAGACCTGACAGGCGGCCAAAAGTACTTCCTGTTCAGGCCGGATATTACTGTCTTGATACAAGCACCCCACTTTACAGGAATGCTTATATAGCTGCCATATCTTCTGTAGATACTGCCTTAACAGGAGCAGATGAAATTCTGGCAGGTTCAAGGTTGGCCTATGCGGTATGCAGACCCCCTGGCCACCATGCCGGACGAAGATTTTATGGTGGATTTTGTTATCTAAATAATGCTGCAATAGCTGTTTCATACATAAACAAACATACCAGAACAGCAATTATTGATCTCGATTTCCATCACGGAAACGGGACTCAGGATATTTTTTATAACAGAAGTGATATCCTAACAATATCAATTCACGGACATCCTGATTATTCATATCCCTATTTCAGCGGATTTGAAAATGAAACAGGAGAGGGTGAAGGACTGGGATTTAATTTCAATTTTCCATTGGAACCTGGAACAGATGCCACAAAATATATTAAGACATTAAAAAAGGCACTTGATATAATCAGATCATTTGAGGCAGAAGTAATAATTGTAAGTCTGGGATTTGATATTCTTAAAGGTGATCCCACAGGTACTTTTAATTTATCTGTAAATGATTTTAAAATTGTGGGGCAGCTGCTGGCAGAGCAGAAAAAACCTGTGCTAATTATACAGGAAGGAGGTTACAATCTTCGAAATCTGGGAAATGGCACGATCGCTTTTTTCACAGGTATCAGTGGTTGAGAAAGGGCAGAAAATATTAAACCTGACTGTATCCTCCGGATTTAATGATGTTTGTATATGCTCGGAGATCCTATTCAAAAACAACAGCTGTACCGCTGGCAGTAACCATAAGCATACTTCCATTCTGTCCGACTGTCTCATAATCCAGATCAATACCAATTACTGCATTAGCACCAAGCCGGCAGGCATTTTCTTCCATTTCTGAAACTGCATTATCCTTTGCTTCCCTCAGTACTTCTTCATAAGAGCCTGATCTGCCCCCGACTATGTCACGTATTCCTGCAAAAATATCCCTGAAAAGGTTAGCCCCTATAATGGCTTCCCCGGTAACCAGGCCAACATATTTTACTATGTTCTTGTTTTCAATTGTGTTTGTTGTTGTCAGTAACATAATTTTTATTTATTATTAATATTAAATTTATAATTATGTAATAATATATCAGATTGAAATGAAAATAATATAAAATCTTGTAATTTCGTTTTTGAGAAAAATAAAATTAAAAAATATTTCTTATGGTAGCCAAGATATCTATAATACTTTCTATTCTCCTGCAATTTATGGTGGCTTTTATTGCTTTGCGTTTTATTGCAATAACAAAGACAAAGCTGTCCTGGATTCTAATCTCAATTGGTTTTGTTCTGATGGCATTCAGAAGAATAATTGACCTGTCGACATATCTTAATCTTAAGCGTTATGAGGAGCTGTTATCTGTGGGAGCATGGATTGGCATTTCAATTTCGATTATTATATCTATAGGTATATGGCTTCTTCGTGATATTTTTTATACATGGAAAAGGGCAGAGCTTGAACGTAAAATATCGGAACGAAAGGTGTTAAATGCAATTATTAGGACGGAAGAGAGAGAAAGAAAACGTTTTGCAAAGGATATGCACGACGGTATCGGGCCTCTTTTATCTACTATTAAACTTTATATAAATGAATTGATTTCTGAAGATGTTACAAAAAAAGAGAAAGGTGAGTCAATGGATTATATTAACAAGTTGATTGATGAAGCTTTATCAGGTATCAGAACAATTTCAAACAACCTAACTCCCAGAATAATAGATGAATACGGACTGGTGTCGGCGGTTAATGAATTTTGTAATTCAATTAACAAAACACATAAGTTATCAATTGAATTTAAAAGCCCAAAAAAGCTAAATTTAGGCAATCACGTTGAAATAAATTTATTCAGAATAATTAATGAACTTGTAAATAATACATTGAAGCATGCAAGTGCCTCAAAGGCAGGCATTTCCATAAAAGAAGATAATAATCATATCATATTCAGTTATTATGATAACGGGAAAGGGTTCGATTATTCAAAATATCTTGAAGCTAAACAAAAGGGGGATGGCATTAATAATATTCTGACCAGAGTTCAGTCAATGGATGGCCAGATTAGTATTGAAACCAGTAAAGGTAATGGCGTTAATATCAGGATAGAATTTGATGTCTAAAATTTTTTTATTAAATAATTAAGAAATGGAAAGAAAAGTCAGGGTAGTCATAGCTGATGACCACGAGATATTTAGAAAAGGTCTTAAAAATGTTTTAAGCCGGCTTAAATATGTCGATCTTATAGGTGAAGCTGAAAATGGTAAAGAAGTTATTGATATTATTAAAAAGAAAAATGTTGATATAATACTTATGGATATTGAAATGCCCGAGATGAACGGAATTGAGGCAACAAGAAGGATATTAACGATAAGGCCTGATGTGAAGGTTGTAGCTTTAACTATGTTTAATGACGAACAATACATTCAGGATATGCTCGATGCCGGGGCAAAAGGATTTTTATTAAAAAGTATAACCAAACAGATATTAGATAAAGCAATAAGAACTATTGCAGAGGGAAATAATTATTATTCAGACGAATTATTCAGTTTTTTTACAAAAAAGGTTGCAGGAGAAAAGCCTTCAAAGGATATAGAATTAAATCTTACTAAAAGGGAAAGGGAGATTTTACAGTTAATTTGTGAGGGATTAAACAATGAGGAAATTGCAGCGAAATTATCAATAAGTGAGAGGACAGTTATTGGCCATAAGTCCAACCTCCTGGCTAAGACAAATTGCAAAAGTACACCCTCTCTCATTTCATACAGCATTAAAAATCATCTTGTTAAGCTATGATTATTGCTCGGGCTAAGAAAAAACCGGTAAATAATTACTGGTTTTAAATACTTTTTATTATCGTAATACATTTGAGTTTATTAATAATATTTTCCTATATTAAATCAGTATTTTCCTTCCTTTTATCAACAGCATTACTTAAGTAACTTTATTCTGGAGATTATAATAATTGCTGCAAATTATTAAAAATTTATACTATGGATACAAATTTTATTAGTCTGATGGTTAAGTGCCCATATTGTAATCAATCCTTAATGGATTACAGTAAATTAATCAGGGGTAAACCAAGTATAAAATTACATGTTAAAGCAGGAGACAATGAAGGAATTTTAAACTTATGCTCATTATATGGGTGTTATGAAAGGGAAAGTGAGATAGATTTAATTGAAGGTGAGATTACTGATTTATTATGTCCATATTGCTACAAGAATTTAAAATGTAAAACAATCTGTGATATTTGTGAAGCCCCTATTATTGATATTAGACTTGAAACAGGCGGTAAACTTCATATATGTTCCCGCGTTGATTGTAAGAAACGTAATGTTATCTGGGAAGATATATATGAAGATTTGACCAGATATTTCAAGCTACATGATTATTAAGCAAAATAAACATGTATTATAAGTTATATCACCCCCAGAACGTACGGGGACTTCGAATAACTATTAAGCGACATATTATTATTGCATTCAAAATATGGACACCAAGTATAATTTTTATGCCCATTACGATGCAAAGATCAGAACAAAATAAATACCTGAGTAATTAAAATTCCCAATCTAATAAATTTTATAAAACATCAGATAATAATCATGAACAAAATACTTGAAAATATTATTAATGATGTAAGGTATAAAGAAGGATTAAAATCGTGCATGAATTGTGGTATTTGCACTGCAATATGCCCTGCTGCCGAGTTTTACGATTATGATCCCAGGTTATTGCTTACAATTGTTCAATCAAAGGATGAGGATCAAATAGAAGAACTCCTTAAAAGTGATTTCATATGGTATTGTGGGCAATGCATGTCTTGTAAGACAAGATGCCCCAGGGGCAATTGTCCCGGATTAATAATTAATGTATTACGAAAAGCATCACAGGAATCAGGATATTTTACTGAAAGCAGGATGGGGAGGCAGCAATACGCAATTTTGCGCACAATAGGGGAAAATATCTTAAAGTACGGGTATTGTGTCCATCCTGAGAGGTTAACTCCTGAAATGCATCCTGAACAGGGTCCTGTCTGGGAATGGATATTCAATAACCGAAAGGAAATATATGCAAGATTACATGCAAACCTTGATAATGATGGTCCCGGTACATTAAGAAAAATCTCGCGTGAAACATTGGATGAAATACATTCAATATTTGAGGTTACAGGAGGAATGAGATTCTTTCAATTGATTGAAAAATACAGTAAAAAGAAAGTAAAAGAAATGGGATTTGAGCAAGATGAAAAAAATATGAACAGGTATTTTATGCATGTCTATAAAGATGGCATTAACGACAGTTCTTAGTGAAATCTTAATAAAATATTATGAAAAAAGAAGGCAAGCAACAAATATGGAAAGATTATCAGAAAGAAATTGCAGATGATAACTATTACTTTCAAAGAAGTTGTATAAGGCAAAATTTTTTCCCTGGTTCAGAATATGCATTTTTGAAAATTATTAAAGAAGAACTCGGGAAAGATATTTTTGACGACGCACGGCAGACTACCTGCACCGGCATAGGTTACCATAGCGATATAATACCCTTTGAAACAACACAGACTGTAGTTGCACGGCATTTTGCCCTGATGACTGAGAAGGGTTACCATAATTTTGTTATCTCTTGTGTTACTTCCTTCGGTATATACTCTGAGATTTTTGAAACCTGGAAAGAATTTCCCGGAGAACTGGAAAAAACAAGGTATTATTTAAAGAAAGCAACGGGTCGTGAATTTGAACTTCCCTCGAACATGACACATGCCAGCGATATAATTTATAAATTCCGTGAACAGATATTTTCAAAGAGAAAATATTCCCTGGTAAACAAAAATACAGGAAAACCATTGAAAATAGTTGAACATATAGGTTGTCATTATGCAAAGATATTTCCCAGGAAAGGTGTGGGAGGGGCAGAGTTTCCCCAGGTCCTGAGCGGAATGATCGAGTCTTGGGGCGGTGAAGTGGTTGATTACCCTGAACGGAGGCATTGTTGCGGATTTGGTTTCAGACACTATAATGTTATGGCAGACAGGGGTTATTCAGTAGCAAATTCAAAGAAAAAATTTGAATCAATGGCGCCGTATAAACCAGATGCAATAATATGTAATTGTCCCGGCTGCACTATGTTTATGGACAAGTGGCAATATGTTATTGCTGAAATGGAGAACAAAATATATGGCACGAACGGTAATGGTATTCCGGTGCTCACCTATGAAGAGCTGGCAGGTCTGGTTCTGGGATATGATCCATGGGATCTTGGATTACAAATGCATCAGATTGACTGTGAATCATTACTTGACAAGATGCAGATAGAGTATGATCCCGAGTTAAAATATGCAGGTAAAAACGGAGAAAAACTGGAAATTCCCATACAGCCAAATTACGTTCACTAACAGTAAATTAAGATTATATTAAATGAAAACTGTAGTTATTATAGGAGCAGGAGTAGCCGGTGTTGAGGTTGCAAGCCAATTGTCGGAGCTGGGTTATAAGGTAGCACTCATAGAAAAAAGCTCTTATATTGGCGGAAAGGTGGCAAAATGGGATCATTTGTTTCCAAACCTGAGACCCGCATCAGATATAATTAATAGCATGGAAGAAAAAATAAAGACAGGCAATTTTTCGGTTATGGTAAATACTGAAATTACTGGCGGTAAAGGGGAAAATGGTATATGGCAATTGCTAACCAATAATGGTAAAAACTTTGAAGCTGATGCAGTCGTAGTTGCTTCGGGATTTGGATTATTTAAGGCAGAGAAAAAGGAAGAGTATGGTTATGGAATTTACAATAATGTTATTACATCTGTTGATCTTGAAGAAAAATTTAAAAAGGGTAAAACAATAAAAATGACAAACGGGAAAATCCCTGAAAGAATTGCCTTTATTCACTGTGTAGGTTCCAGGGATGAAAAGTCAGGGAATCATCATTGTTCAAAGGTATGCTGCATAACAGGAGTAAAACAGGCAATAGAATTACGGAATCAGATACCTGATGCAGAGATTTATTGCTTTTATATGGATTTAAGAATGTATGGTAAAGATTTTGAAGAGCTGTACCGGACAGCCCAGGAGAAATACTACATTCAGTTTATCCGTGGAAGGCTCTCGGAAGCTTCTGAAAATATTGATGAAAGTTTGCTTATTAAAGCTGAAGATACGTTGTCAGGTCGCCCTCTTAAGATGAAAGTGGATTTAATGATCCTTCTTATTGGAATGGAGCCGGGGAAAGAAACAACTGACCTGGGCAGGAATTTTAAACTGGGATTTGATAATGACGGATTCATAAAACCTAGAGACATACATCTGCAAAGAAACCTGTCCTCTCAGGAAGGTATCTTTCTGGCAGGGACTTGTACCTGTCCTATGACAATAAGTGATACTATTGATAATGCCAGGTCGGCTGTCATAGAAGTTAATAATTACCTTAAGAATAAATGATTAATATGGATAAGTTTGGATTTTTCATACAGGAAACAAGGACTATTGATTTTGACCAGTTTGATGGGAGGTTATTAAAGTATGTCCTTGATCATGAACCGTCATTTCATGCCTGCCTTTCCTGCGGAGGATGCACAGCAACATGCAGTGCAGGAAACCTTATAGAATTCAATGTTAGAAAAATGAACCTTCTTATCAGAAGAGGAGAAACTGAAGGCCTGGAAAATGAGATAAATAAGTGCATGTTATGCGGGAAATGCATATTGGTATGTCCTCGCGGTATAAACATACGGAATGTTATTATGCTCATTAAAAAAGGAATATTGATATTCGGAACAGAAAAAAAATTGCGACCGGACCTGACATATAATTATTATGCATAATGAATACTTCATATTGCCATTTAAAATAGGAGTGGCCTATTTAGCAATTATTGTGGCTTTGAGATTTATTAAATGGACCATGGGCCTTTCAAAAATTGATAAGATACGAATATGGAAAAGCATTTTAACAAATAAATCTTTGATTTCCATCAGGGAAGCATTTTTTGAAGGTCTTTTACACCGAAAGATATTTCGTATAAATCCCGTGCTTGGATATATGCATATGAGCCTTGCATTTGGCTGGTTTCTTTTAATTGTTGTAGGGCATATTGAAACTATAGTACATACAAGATCAATATTATTTCCTTTTCATATGCCTATATTTTTCAGGTATTTCGTAACTGATAAAAGTGATGTTTATATTTCAGGCGTTTTTTCTTTTACAATGGACTTACTTCTTTTATTCGTGCTATCAGGTGTAGGTCTGGCCTATTTAAAAAGACTCAGGAGCAGATTCTTCGGTATGAGAAAGACAACTAACCTGAAATCCGGAGATAAAATCGCATTAATATCATTATGGCTGATTTTCCCGTTAAGATTCCTTGCCGAATCATTTAGCGCAGGCATTTGCAATAATGGTAATTTTCTTACTCAACCTGCAGGCAATTTCTTTAGTTCATTTCTTCCCCTTGATAATCTAACATATCCGGTATGGTGGGCGTATTCTCTTTCGCTGGGCTTTTTCTTTATAGCCCTGCCGAATTCCCGATATATGCACATTCCTGCTGAAATTTTCTTTATATTTCTAAGGAATTTTGGTATAAGGCTGAAAAAGAGATGTAACACTTATTCGCTTGTACAGGTATATTCATGTTCACGTTGTGGCATATGCCTGGATACCTGCCAGTTAAACCATGCTGATATTAAAACTACCCAATCGGTATACGTGCTTAAAAGCATAAGAAATAAAAATCTTACTGATGAAACCTTATTTAACTGCCTGCTATGTGGAAGATGCCAGCAAGTCTGTCCTGTTGGCATAGAGTTAAATGACCTCAGGATAACTCAGAGGATTGAGTCCACACTGCAATATAATTCTTCATACGATTATTTGAAAAAAGGGGAAATACAAAAGGCAGATGTTATTTATTTTGCCGGATGTATGACACATTTAACGCCTGCCATTATAAAGTCAATGAAAGGCATTTTTACTTATGCTGGAATTAATTATTGGTTTATGGATGAAGATAAAGCCCCGTGTTGTGGACGGCCATTGATGCAGGCAGGACAATTCGATGCAGCACAAAAACTAATTTTAAATAATCAGCAGTTAATAACTTTGTCAGGAGCAAAACAGCTTGTTGTTTCATGCCCTATATGTTATAAGGTTTTTAAGGAAGATTATGTGCTGCACGATGTGGAGGTTAAACATCATTCAGAATACCTTCTGGAATTGGTGGAAAAAAATATTATCAAATCAGTAAAAATACCTGAAAGCATAATATACCATGATCCTTGTGAGCTGGGCAGGGGAAGCGGTATATACGAACAACCACGTGAACTTCTGAGAAAGTATGTTGATATTATTAGTATCAAGGATGAGAAAGAGAATAGTTATTGTTGTGGAGGCAGCCTGGCAAACATAAAAATACAGATGCAGGAACGTGATAAGATAAGAAATAAGGCCCTTAACGAATATATGAAGTACAGGCCGGATTTCCTGGTTACTTCATGTCCCTTGTGCAAAAAGACCTTCTCAAAGGGAAGTAATATCCTCGTATATGATATTGCCGAAATAGTTGCAAAATCTATTAAAACAGGCAAAGAAAGAGTGAAAACTCTAAAGCATGCTCAGGAGGCATTATATCAAACAGAGCTTATTTAGCTCTCTCTATTGTCTGTTAAATCAAGAAATGCGTTCATTTTTAATGAGCGCATTTCTTCTATAAAGTAATATCTATATTATAGTTCTTTAATCCTGATATTTCTGTACCAGACATCATCACCATGGTCCTGGAGTCCGATATATCCTTCTTTTGCAATATTTGCCCAGTCAGGATTAAATTCTACAAATTTACTCTTAGCTACCATTTCATTCCAGTCGTCAGTCCACAAATGATATTCCAGGATTTTTTCACCGTTGAGCAAGTGTTCAACAAGGCCTTTCTCACAGTAAATAGTAACCTTATTCCATTCACCTACTGGTTTTACTATATCCCTTGGTGCAGGTATCAAATCATAGAGCGCCCCGGCGCAATGTGTTGTATCCAGCCCGTCCCTGTGTTTTTCGTTATCCAGCACCTGCATTTCAGGTGCTGCATGCCATATTGGTTTGCCCTCCAATTCCCGTGCAAGGTAAAAAATGCCGCTGTTACCGCCTTCTGAAATTTTCCATTCAAGTTTTAATTCAAAATTTTTAAACTTCTTATCATAAATAATATCTCCGCCTTTTCCTCCTGCTTCTCCTTTACCTGAACCTATGCAATGTAATGTGCCATCCTCAACTATCCAGCCGCTGTCAGGAAAAGCTTCCTGGTTATAACCTCTCCACCCGGCAGTTGTCTTCCCGTCGAATAACAATACCCAGCCATCTTCAATTTCGGCCGTAGTTAAAGTATTTAATGCTGATTCTTCACCTTTATCGCCTGTCTTGCTTTTACATGCACTAATTGTTGAAATAGCGATAAGCATACTAAAAATAAGTAAATAATTTTTTGCTTTCATTTTTTTATGGTTTTAATAAATTGATTGTTTACTTAGTATTTTACAATGACCATCCCTCTCTGTAAGTATGTTTAATATATTCTTCAGCAGCCTGTTTTGCATTTATAGTTGTAGTCTGTGTGTCAAAATGGGGATGACCTTCAATAACTTCAAATTTATCAGAAGTAACAACCCTTATTTCGTCGGATTCCGAAATATTTGTAAACTTCATTTTTTCACCATCCCATTTAAGTTCCCTTTTCAGATCCTGCAGACGAACAGCTACGACGCCCATAACAACCATTTCATTGAGCGGACCTGAATATCCGAAGTATGAACTTGCTTCCACCCTGTTTTCAGGAGATTCCTTGCATGCCCTGACCCAGTCCAATGCATGACCGAGTTCAACTCTTCTTAAAGTCTTCGGGGGCTGCTGAAAATGATCCATCTCAGAATAAGGCAGAAGTATTGGCTCTCTTGCATAGCATCCACACATAAGCTTGCCTTTGCTTCCAATAAATAAACATCCCCCGTTGGTATCACGACCCATAATTTCTCCTTCTGGCAATTCTGCGGGTCTTGGAGGCAATAAGCCTCCGTCATACCAGGTTACTGTTACTTCAGGCATCTTAACTTTTTTCAGATTTTTACGGGCAGGGAATTTTAATTTAACTATTTCTGCTACAGGGGGACTTTCATTATTTAACAAAGTTGAACTACCTTGTACACTGACCGGATATTCGAGCTTTAGAGCCTTAAAAATAGGATCTATGATGTGGCAGGCCATATCACCCAGTGCCCCGGTCCCAAAGTCCCACCATCCACGCCAGTTCCACGGTGTATAAGTGGGATGATAGGGTCTGTAAGGAGCAGGTCCAAGGAACAAATCCCAGTCCAGTGTATCTGGTACAGGGGGTTTTTCCTGTGGCCGTTCAAGACCCTGTGGCCAGATAGGCCTGTTTGTCCACGCGTGGGCTTCTTTTACCTCACCTATTGCACCGCTCCAGATCCATTCACATATTTGCCGCAGACCTTCTCCTGAATTGCCCTGGTTACCCATTTGTGTTGCTACTTTATATTTTTTTGCAGTTTCAGTTAATAGCCGTGATTCATAAACGGAATGTGTCAGTGGCTTCTCACAATAAACATGTTTGCCCATCTTCATTGCTGTCATTGCAATGGCAGCATGTGCATGATCAGGAGTTGCTATAACCACAGCATCAATATCCTTGCTTTTTTCCAGCATTTTCCGAAAGTCCTTATACTTCCTGGCATTAGGATGATCAATAAATACTTGCGCCGCATATTTCCAGTCAACATCACATAATGCGACAATATTTTGATCTGTTAATTGCTTAATCAGGTCACCACCTTTACCTCCTATACCAACAACCGCAACATTTAACTTGTCACTGGGAGCTCTATGTCCTAATCCGCTAATAACGTGACCAGGTAATACAGTAAAAGCAGCGGAAGCCATGGCTGTATTTTCAATAAATGTCCTGCGGGACATTTTAGAATTATTAGATTTACCCATAGTTAGTTTAATTAGTAGTTAATATTTATTTAATTCTTAATAATAATAAAAAAACAGATAATAACAGGATTTATCTTTTAATAAATTAGCAGCCTGGTGATATTTTTTAAGTCTATACAATTATTTTTCTGTCATTATCCCAGAATACTTTTCTGTTTTCCCTGTAAGAAATTGCACCCATATGCGCTGTTATAGCTTCTTCAAAACCTTTGTGAATATTACAGCTTGGTTGTGTATTTGACCTTATAGAGTCAATCCATTCTTTAATATGAAGAAAAGTTGTATCAACTCTTTTTCCGTCACGATATGTATATAATAATCCTCTTTGTGCAAAATATTGCTCAGTTGGAGTTACTATCCCGTCAATTCTATTTTGTCCGGGGATATAATTATAAATAGGAATAAACGGATTGATAGCTCCCTTTTTTATTTTTTCTTTAAATCTTGTGGAATTAGGTTCGACCCTTACCGATAAACCATCCTTTATCTCTATACTTGCATCATGCCCCATAATAATTGTACCCCTGTGAACTTCACTTGATAATGTTGCGCTGTATAATAACGTAAGATCTTCTTCAGGATACTCCAGGGCAGTTTGAATAACATCCGGCACAGTTCTCCCGTCCTTAAAGAAATATATTCCTCCTGATGAGACTGCTGAATGGGGAATACCTATATTCATAAGCTGGTTCATAAGATCATATTCATGGGTCATCAGGTCGCCCGAAATACCCAGACTATAATCCCACCAGCAGCGCCACCTGAAGAATCTCTCGAGGCTGAATTTATGAAAAGGAGCCTGACCTATAAACTGGGCCCAGTCAATATTTTCAGGATTTGCATCAGGATGAATAGGATATACCCAGGCACCATTGGGAGAATTTCTGTTTGTTGTTAATTCAATAAGTGATATTTTACCAAGAATGTTTTCATCTAATATTTGCTTTGCCACGCTAAAAAATTCGTTCTGCACACCCTGATGTCCAAGCTGAAAAGTAATTCCACTCTCCCTGATAATTTTTGCCATATCATAAGTTTCCTGCACAGACCATGTCATTGGTTTCTCACAATAAACATGTTTACCATTTTTTGCAGCTTCTATTGACACAGGAGCATGCCAGTGGTCAGGTGTTGCAACAATGACTGCATCTATGTCGGGTGATGATACGAGTTCCTTATAGGTTAAATATCTTTTTGGTGGAGGACCTGGTTTACCGCCACTCCCTTCCCGGTTAATATTAGCTCCGGCCAATAATCCTTCTTTAGCATGGACATCAAAAATATCACAGACTCCGTTAATAACTACATTTAAATCCTCCTGATGCATGTAATCTTCATAAGTAGTATCCAATCTGTTTTCTTTTGCTGCTTTCTTTGCATCATCAATCCATTGTGGTTCTGCAAAACCTGCAGCCCTCAGTAAGTCTCTGCCCCTGATACCGAAACCGACGATCCCCAGCCTTATAAGTTTATCTTTATTTACTTTTGCAGAGAGTTTAACCGGTAACGGACTAATGTTTAGTTCATCCAGAATGTTATTTCTGTAGTCTGCGTATAGTCTTTTCTTTCGGTAAATGCCGTAAGCAATAGCCCCTAATACTGGTATTGTAGCTAATCCTTTCAGAAGATCTCTTCTGCCAATTAATTTAGTTGTCCTGTCAGACTTTTTTCCTGATTTATTTATAGCGTTTCTTCCCTTCATGTAGTTATCCTTTTTTACAGTTATTCAAATAAAACAGACCTATGTTAATTTTGAAATAATCCTGTCCAATCCAATAATATGTCCTGTTGGGAAAACATATAAAACAGCCAGTGCAAGAGTTTCGACAAGTGTTTTGTTTACAATAAGATAGTTACCCTCCTGAGACATAATATATTCCAGGCCCAGAAAAGGGGGATGTGAAAAATAGTAGAGCAGCAAAAGTATTATCCCGCTAATGGTTGAAAATTTTGTGAATATTCCCAGGATTAAACCTGAACCAATTAATATTAATCCCCAGATATTCATAAAATCTACTACTTTAAGGACACCAGGATTTGAAGCCAAAGATTCAAACATAGCTGAAAAAATACCTTTAGAGTCCATTAAATATTCGAAAGAAGACCAGTTTGGGTCAAGTATTTTCACCATACCTTCATATAAAAAATGCCATCCTATAAAGACTCTTAGTGTAACCAGAAAAAATGTTTGTATGTCACTTAGCTGAGGAAATAAACTGTTTTTAACCATGAAAATGAACTATTGAATTTGGGCGATAAATTTAGTCAATAATAAGAAAAATGACTATAAAAAATAACTTTATTGGTAAAGGCTATTTCAGTAAAGAGGTTATTTTATTGCTCATCGGACTTGTGACTGAATAAAACACATCAATAAAATTACCTTCTTCATCTACAAGATATTTCTGAAAATTCCATTTTACTTCGCTATCCCTAACACCATTTAATTCTTTTCTGGTTAACCAGGAGTAAAGGGGATGCTGATCAGGGCCTTTCACATTTATTTTTTCCGTTAGCTGAAAGGTCACTCCGTAATTTAATTTGCAAAATTGCAGTATTTCCTCATGAGTCCCAGGTTCCTGATCCTTAAACTGGTTACAGGGCAAACCTATGATAACAAGCTTATCGCTATACTTTTCGTGAAGTTCCTGCAATTTCTCATACTGTGGAGTAAATCCGCATTTGGAGGCAACATTAACAAAAAGGATCTTTTTCCCTCTAAAATCGTTAAGATCAATATCCTCTCCGGTAATACCTTTAAGGGAAATATCATATACAGATTTAGTCCGGACAATATCTGCTTGAGATGAGCCGCCGCAGCTGTTTATAAGCAGAATGGCTGTAAAAAGGATTATAATATGACTGTTATTTGACTTTTTCATTTTATTTAATTTTTAAACCGAAATTACCTGCCTTAAATATATTACAAACATTTTTTATCAGGAAATGTTTTGCCTGCCAATTGCAAAAGGTGCCCGGCTAATTGAGAGCCCGGTGAATTAAAATTGCATTTGCCACTCAGATCAAAATTTCAACCATTCATTTTCGAAGTTGCTATATTATTTGAATTTAAGTTATAAGATTATGAATTTTATTTCACCAAAATGTTATTATATTAAACTTCAAAAAATTAAAACTATGAAAGTAAAAAAATTGACCTTTAAACAAATGGAAGACCTGGAAGGTGGTATCGATAGAGGATTAGCAGCTTGTGTCGCATTTGGTATTGGCTTTGTGTCAATGTTCACAGGCCCCTGGGGAATTCTTGGTCTGGCCAGCATGATGCTTTCTGCAGGAGACTGCGAGGATTATCTGGGCTTGTCTGCAAGTGGTACAGATAATATTAGAATTACCGATCCAAGAAATCCACTTGATTCACAACTACCTTAACACCCAGTTAGCAAAGATTGAGACATTAAAATAATGTCTTACTCTTTGCTATACATAAGTAAAATAAGTTTAATGATATATAATAAAAATACATTTCTTAAAATCGTCATAATTTCATTCATAGTTGTTTCTCCTGTGCTATTTTTTCTGGTGGGTAAAAGCTTTGATTATCATACATCCATTTATTGTATAAGTATAATAAGTATATGCTTTTGGTTCTTAATAATACTGGAAGATAAGGCTAATCAACTATTGGAGCTTAAAAATTTTTTACTGTTTCCTGTATCTGTTAATAATTCAATCAGGAAAATAATCAGTCATTTCATTATCACCAGGAAATATTTTGCTTTAATAATTATAAATGTTTTGACCTTAATAATCTTCAGAATTTCAATTTTTTTTATCACTAGTTTTCTTCTTCAGATAGCCTTTACAATTCTATCAGCTTTTGTTATCAGAGAGATATTCATTAAATATAATATAAGAAATCATATGGGTATTATACCGAGTTTGAGTTTGTTAGTGGTTGTTTTACTATTAAAATTTGATAATTTGCAATATATGGCATTAAATCCTTTCACTTCATCATTTTGCATCCCTTTAAATTTAATAATATCCGGAGATTATTTTGTAAGCGTCATTCTTTATATATGCTTACTACTTCTTTTCCCTGTTACTTTCTTAATCACTAAAATAACTTTAAAGTATGGATATAATCCGTCAAATAAATAATCTTCTCCATTTCTATATATTAACCTTATTTAAGACTCAATATTTATTAATTAAAACACTCATTCTTAATATAATTTTGTTTATTACATTAAGGTTCAATTATTCAATAATACTTCCGTTTGCAATTAACTTTTTAATATGTTATGTATTATATCTGTCATTTAGAGTAGATAAAAAACATGAATTTTATTCTTTTTATAAAATCAATAATATTCCGGAATTTCTTGTTTTTATAGTTAAATTAATTGTAATATCTATACTTTACTTAATTAGTTTCTTTATTATTCTAAAATTTCAATTCCTTAAAGCGCTAAATATTGATGTAAGAGTATATTTATTAAGTGCTATCGCTTTTTTCACTGCAGTGTTATATACATATAACAAATCATTTTTATTAACAGGTCTGATTTTTATTTGTCTTTCAGTTGTTAATTTTCTGGTCTGTTATTTTTATTCGGATATCCTTGTATTAGTATTATTTCTTCATTTATTAGTGATAATTATCTTTATCATTTTTAAAATCAAAAGAATATATGATCAGAGTTGATGGAGTAACAAAGAAGTATTCAAAGAATATTGCATTGGATAAACTGACATTTGATACCGGCAATTATAACAATACAGCCTTAGTCGGGAATAATGGCTGCGGTAAAACTACTACAATTAATGTCATTTGTAATTTGATAAAATATGATTCAGGTAAAGCATACATATTTGACAGATTAATAACGCCATCGTATAATTCATATAAAAATAAAATTGGAGTTGTTTTAAGTACCCAATATTTTATTAATGAATTCAGCCTGGTTGAATATTGGAAGTTTGTTTGCAGATTTCAAAAAGTTCCCTCAATGGAAACAAAACACAGAATCGAAGATTTAATTCTATTGTTTGAACTGCATAATGAAAGGAATAAAAAGATAAAAAAATTATCCGGCGGGAATCAGATGAAAGTTTCTATTGGAGCTGCTCTTATTCATAATCCTGAACTGATTATTCTGGACGAACCTTTTGTAAATCTGGATATAAAGACAACTGAGAGACTAATTACTATTCTTAAGGGATTTAACAAAAAGAAGAAGATTTTTATTACTTCTCATCATTTGGATTTAGTAGCTGAATTATGTGATAAATTTTTAATAATGGATGAAGGTAAGATTATTCATGAGATAGATAAATCCAGGGTTGAGAATAAACAAATGATTAAAGAACATATTTATCATCAACTTACAAAATTTAAAAAGAATATTAATCTTGCCTGGCTAAAATAATAATAAGCACAGAATTTACTAATTAATAAATGCAAATTGAATCTATTTAAAAAATCATTATATGGAACGGATATCAGGGTGATATTTATTTTTGCATCATTATTGTATATACTCATAAGTGTTTTTATAAATGAATTTATAATCTCCAGTGAATTATATTATAATACATATGCTGACCAGCTAAGTATAGATCGAATTAACAAATTGATACATTTAAAAGACAAATGGGAATGGACAGGGTATGCTTTAATTCCTGTAATTTTATTTATTAAATTATTATTAATAACACTTAGTATTGAAATTGGTGTAATCCTCCTGGATTATAAAGTAAGTTTCAGCCAAATTTTTCGTGTTGTATTAATTGCCGAACTGGTTTTAATTATAGCAAATATTGTACGTAATACATTTTTATTTTTCCTGGATTTTGATACACTAGATGAAATATATAACTTTTATCCTCTTTCCATATTAAATTTAACAAATTCTAAAAGTGTTAATATCTGGCTGGTTTATCCGCTAAAACTGGCTAATGTCTTTACAATCATTTACTTTATAGTATTAACAAACGGACTTTCTTTCATTCTAAGAAAAAAACCGGCAAGAGTGTTATTATTTTCTGTCAGTACCTATGGTTTGTGTCTTTTAGTATGGACTATGTTAATAATGTTTATAAACATTTATTTTTCTTAGACAATGAATTTAAAAAGGGTTTTTAAATTTTTGATTTTAGTTATAATTTTTACTTTGATATTTTATCTCTGCTGGAAAATCTATTCAGGCATTGTTAATAAAAATGAAATTGTTAAAAAAACAGAAAGATTGCCCGATTTTTGTTTTTATACACTTCATGGGACACGCTTCCACCCGAAAAGCATAACAAAAGGCAATTCAACTGTTATAGTATTCTTTAATACTGACTGTCATCATTGCACCTGCGAAATTGAAAGTATAATTAAGAATTCCGCTTTATTTAGTAACACGGATATACTTCTGGTTTCTGATCAGCCAGCCGGATTATTAAAACAGTTCTCAGAACAACTTAATTTAAATAATTATCAACATATAGAAATATTATATGCAGATTACGGGCATATCAGATCTGTCTTTGGGCCTGTATTTATTCCTGCAACATTCATTTATAGTGAGGATCATAATCTTTTAAAGGCAATTAAAGGCGGAGTGACAGTAGAAGCAATATTAAAAATACTCAACAGGAAATAAGTTGTAAAGAATATTTATTATTTGCATAAAAGGTGGATTATAAGGCAATCAGGAAATCCTTTGTAAAACAACATGACCAATCGGACTGTGGTATAGCATGTTTGATGAGTATTATTAATTATTTCGGGGGTAAGGAAAAGCCTGAAAAACTCAGAGAATTGAGCGGTACTACCATACAGGGGACAACAGTACTTGGCCTTTATCATGCAGCCAGTCATTGCGGATTCATTGCACAAGGCCTTCAGGCAGATATTAAATTTCTCAATCAAATAACTGATCCGGTAATTCTGCATGTTAACATTAAGAATGAGTACAACCATTTTGTTGTCTGTTATGGATATAAAAGGAATAAATATATTATTAGCAATCCCGCGACTGGTATTGAAAATTATACATATGATGAAATTGATAAAATATGGAAATCAAAAGCTTTACTTAAGTTATATCCGGGCAAAGATTTTACTGGAAAAGAACAGGCAAGAGCCCGAAAGATCCTGTGGCTAAAAGAATTACTTAAGAAAGATATCGATATTCTGTCAGCTTCCCTCTTTCTTGGAATAGTTATATCAACATTAGGGATTGTAATAGCTGTTTTTTCACAAAAACTAATAGATGACATTTTGCCGAATTCCAGGAGGGAAGCCCTTATTATCGGATTAATTCTTATAATATTTCTTTTATTTATTCGTGCAGGATTATCCTATATTCACAGGTACTTTGGCATTAAGCAGAGCAGGGATTTTAATTTGCGTATTATAGATCGTTTTTATTCAAACCTTCTCAGACTGCCAAAGTCTTTTTTTGATAACCGTTTGACAGGCGATCTGGTTGCGAGGCTGAATGACACAAAGACAATTCAACAAACCATTGCTTATATTATTAATCGTCTTGTTCTTAATTTTTTCATCCTGATAGTCTCGGGGATAGTTATATTTGTATATTCTGTCAGCTCAGGAATAATTACCTTTTCTGCATTACCAGTGTATTTTTTTATTGCCTGGTTATTTCATAATAAGATAGTATCGGGACAACGGGCTGTTATGGAAGCTCATTCAAAAAACGAGAGTAATTACATAAATACTCTTCAGGGTATAGACATAATTAAAAGCACGAACAAGGAAGAATTTTTTTCAGATATTAACAAAGTGGTATATGGCTTCTACCAGCAGACTATATTTAAACTTGGTAAAATAAATATTAACCTTGGTTTTCTAACTGATTTTACGGGAGTAATATTTACTGTTTTATTATTGTCGGTGAATTCTTTTATGGTCCTTAACAAAACAACTACTGTAGGTGTGCTCACTGCTATTTCAGGTATAGCGTCATCAATGCTTCCGGCAATAGCTTCATTGGCGTTTGCCAATATTCAGCTGCAGGGAGCACTTATTGCTTTTGACAGGATGTATGAATTTGCAGGATTAAAAAAGGAGTATAACATAGAGACTAACAATAAAACAACATTAAAAGGAATATCAACATTAACTTTTCAAAACATATCTTTTCGTTTTCCCGGGCGAAAACAATTATTCACAAATATTTCATTTAGCATCAGGAAAGGAGAAATGATAACACTTTTCGGGGAAAGTGGCTGTGGTAAGACTACTATAATAAATATCATCCAGAGATACTATTATCCTGAGAAAGGAAATTATCTGGTAAATAATACTGACATAAGAAAAATTTCTGTCCGGGACCTGAGAAGCTTTATTGCCATTGCACCACAAACGATAATGTTTTTTGACGGATCTGTTATTGAAAATATTTGTCTGGGTAATAATGAAAAGGAAATTCACAATGCTATAATATTTTGTAAAAGATTCGGATTTGAAAAATATTTTCAGCAATTACCACAGGGTTATGCAACTTTGCTAGGTAAAGACGGCACTAATATTTCGGGCGGGCAACAACAGCTTATTTCATTTGCACGTGCCCTCTACCGTAATCCCCAGGTTTTGCTCCTTGATGAGCCAACATCATCAATGGACAGGGAAATTGAGGAATCTACACTCGATGTTTTAAACAACTGCAAGGCAAATTCAATGATTATACTTGTGACTCATAAGATAAGCTCAGCAAAGATATCTGACAGGATTTATATAATAGATAAAGGGAAAATTGAACTGACAGGCAACCATAGAGAGCTTATAGCAAGTAAGAATATCTACAGTATGTCATACAATACTATAGTATTATGATTAATTATCTCATTAACTGTATTTTTATCCTGCTATTTTGTTTGCCTGTTTTTAGTTCTATTACATATATTCCGTCTGCCAGACGGTGGTTATTCACATCATCTGCATTAAATATTAGTTCATGTATTCCGGCATTCTGAAAATTATCAACCAGTGTTGCAACCCTGTGTCCGAGTATATCATATACATTTAAGCTGACATGCCCGGAATTGACAATATTATAGGATAATATAGTGCTGGAGCTGAAAGGATTTGGATATGCCGGATATAATCCGAATTTATGAGAAACCAAAGATTCTACATTTGAAGGTCTCAGGGTTTCCTCTGGACCAAAACCATTGTTAACTGTTTCTGCCAGATAATCCGGATTCCTTGTGAGCACAATCTTATCAATTTTAAAACCACATTCGCGTATATATACTTTAAAATCGTGCACGCCTGCAACAACAGTAACATATGGCTTTACAGCTGCCATATTTGTATCAACCCAGTACCACTGGTCGACAATACTCGTGCCGCGGGCTATTCTTTCTGATGTGGCAGGAATCGCATCATCAAGACCTGCATGGAAAGAATCGTCCCCATCGTCTGAATGCAATTCACGAACCTGGATATAAAAATCTCCTGTAGAGATAAAATTAATTTTATAACTTAAGATGGGAGAGAAACCAAGAGCAACAGCTGCATCAGCGTATGGACTGCCATCAATGGGTACAGCCTGCATTGCACCGGTTCCGGAAAATAATTCGGGAGTTGTAACTTCTTCCCAGGTGGTAACACCGTCCTGAATTATAAGTTCAGAGTAGTTCTCTGCTTCCATGACAACAAGACCACCTTCGGAAGCCACTTCCTCGAAGTCATAGTCTTGTGCATACATATTGCCTTGAAATATATATAGCAACAAAGCAATAAGGACTAATATACATCTTGGATTAGTAAATTTTAACATAATTATAGTTTTAGGGGATTATAATAACCAAATATACAAAATTAATTGTATTCAATGGTACTGCATTAAGAATTTGGAAGCATCGGGTTACAAAAGGTCATCTCCTTTACCGGATATTTACCATTATCTAATTCTTTTAAAGAAGCTTGCTATCAGATTTCCTCATCTGTAAAACCTATGAATTAAAATAATATTTGTTACTTTTATGAAAAACCTGATAAGCATATTAATAGTATGGTTTCATCAAGCATTTACAAATGAAAAGAGAAAAATGTAATATAAAAGCAAATTGGTTAAAAGCACTGGTATTGGTTTCAGTATTCGGACAGGTCTCCTTGATTGCACAGCAGCTTGCCTTTCCAGGAGCTGAAGGTTTCGGGCGGTTTGCCACAGGAGGCCGTGGCGGCTCGGTATATCATGTAACCAACCTTCATGATGACGGGCCCGGGTCATTCCGTGATGCCGTAAGTCAGAGCAACCGAATTGTGGTTTTTGATGTTTCAGGGATTATTAACATAAATGAGCGCATAGTGGTATCAAGTAATATTACAATTGCCGGTCAGACTGCTCCAGGTGACGGAGTTGTAATATACGGGAACGGGCTGTCGTTTTCAGGTGCTGATAATTCTATTTGCCGATACCTGCGGGTGCGTCAGGGTGTAAATGGTGATTACGATACAGATGCCGTTACCGTTGCTAATGGAATCAACATGATTTTTGATCATATGTCCATATCATGGGGAAAAGATGAGAACTTTTCCGTGCGCTGGAATAATGATAAGATAGGAACAGAGCCTACAAATATAACAATACAAAACTCAATAATCGGACAGGGTCTGGTTGACCATTCTGCCGGTGGGCTTATTGAAACATCGGGAGGAGTAAGCCTGCTGCGAAATCTTTATATCGATAACAATACGCGCAATCCCAAGGTTAAAGGAGTAAATCAGTTTGTCAGCAATGTTGTATATAACTGGGATGTTGCAGCATATATACTTGGTGATTCTGAAGGAAATTCTTACGCCAATGTTAGCAATAACTATTTTATTTATGGTCCGAATTCAGGATCGGCACCCTTTACTTTGGGTAATCTTAACTTCCATATTTATGCTTCTGACAATTATGTGGATTCAGACAAGGATGGTATTCTGAATGGTGCTCTTATCCCACAGGAATCTTATGGAACTGTTGACTGGCAGGCAACACCCTATGATTATCCGGCGGTTACTTTACTAAGTCCGGAAGATGCCTATAATTTAGTTGTATCGGAAGCCGGAGCCTCTCTTCCTGCACGGGATGAAGTTGACACACGGTTTATACTTGAACTGACTTCCTTAGGTACAATGGGTGAACTTGTATCTAATGAATTTGATGATCCTATGAATGGTGTTGGTACTATTAACATTGGTAAAGCAGATCCTGACACTGACCTTGATGGTATGCCTGACAAATGGGAATCCTATTACGGCTTGAATCCAAATGACATTGGTGACCAGAATACAGATCTTGATGGCGATGGATATACTAATATAGAAGAGTACCTTAACAATACTGATCCGGGCCAGGGCAGTGGAATAATATCCGACGGTCAGTATGCATTAACCGCCAGCCATAGCGGGAAAGTTCTGGATATTTCAGATGGAAGTACTGATGAAGGGGTATCCCTTGTACAACAGCAATTGCAAAAGACAAGCAGCCAGATGTGGAATATTAGTCTTGCTGATAGTATCTTTTATAGTATCATCAATGAAAAAAGCGGACTTGCCATGACAGTTGAAAATGGTTCCATTGAAGAAGGGGCCGGCATTATTCAGTCAGTATATACAGGAGCTGAAACACAGCAGTGGAGTATTAATTTTCTTGGTGAAGGCCTTTATAGTATTATTAACAGAAACAGCAGTAAGTCAATTGAAGTTGACGGAGGGGCCACAGGCAATGGAGCGCCAATATATCAGGCAAGTTATATTGACAGCAGCTATCAGCAATTTGAGATATATTCATCAAACATTTTGGAGAATTTAGCACCTGAAGTTAATATTGTTGCACCATCTGCAGGTACTATCCTTGAAAATGGCTCCGATATTTTCATTGATGCTTATGCTGAAGATTTTGACGGTAGCATAAAAAAGGTTGAATTTTTTGCAGGAGTAGATAAAATTGGTGAAGATACTATAGCGCCATACAGGATTTTATGGTACAGTGTACCGGGAAGTAATTACAATTTATCAGCATTAGCGACCGATAAAGAAGGATTAACAGGTACTTCAGCAGATATTAATATAACTGTTTTAACTACAGGAGGTTCCCCGGCGACTATCCAGGAAAACGGAATAGGCTATTGCAGTGCTGATGGTTCAATTGATAATAATCATGGCGGATTTACAGGCGATGGATTTGTGAATACAGTCAATGCCCTGGGTAATGGTATAAACTGGAAAGTAGATTTTCCAAAGGATACCACCTATACTTTTAGGTGGAGATATGCCAACGAATCTGGCAACAGGGCGGCAAAATTAATAGTAAATAATAAGGAATTAGTCACCGGTATTAATTTTTCAGGGACCGGCCTATGGACAACATGGAGCGTTGTATCTACCAAGGCTAGTGTAAATGCCGGAATAGCAAATGTCAGGCTTGAAGCAATAACTGCAAGCGGACTGGCTAATATTGACTTTATTGAAATTAGCGGTAAAAATACAAGAGCTGTTAATTGTAGCGGACAGGGGGCGACCGGAAGCATTATGAGAGAGTATTATACCGGGATCACAGGATCTCTCGTTACAGATCTGGTAAATGATGATAATTTTCCTACAAATCCAGCTTATGTTGAAGAATTAACCAGACTGGAAGCACCTGTTAATGTAGCCGATGAATTTGGATCACGCATACGAGGATTTCTTCACCCGAAAGTAAGCGGAGAATATGTCTTCTGGATTACGGGAAATGATAATTGCGAATTATGGCTAAGTGAAGATATTTACCCTGCTACTGCTGATAAAATAGCTAAGGTGCCGGGATGGACTGATATTCGGCAATGGGATAAATATACTGAACAACAGTCAGATATCATTGTATTAAATTCAGGGAACCAGTATTATATTGAAATAGTCCATAAGGAGGAAGACGGAGAAGACAACGTGGCAGTAGCATGGTCAGGTCCGGGGATAAATCAGAAAATCATTGATGGCGCATATTTGTCACCATGGACTGATACAACAGATGCTGAAGGCGTTAATCATACATCTGTCAGAGATTTAAATATTAGCCTGTGCAATATTTATCCTAATCCTGTTAGTAGTACAGCTATAATTACACTATCTGACAAATTCAGTAACAAGGCTAAACTTGAGATGTATAGCAGTACAGGTATACTTTTATTTACACAGGATATTGATTGTAATAAATATACAATGGATGTAAACAGACTATTACCCGGTATTTACATCCTTAGAGTTTATGATAATAATAATTCTTTTACAGCTAAAATTTTAAAGGAATAATTATGAACTGGTAGTTATTGCTTCTGCTTAATCATTTTCTTAACTGACCTCTAATTTCTGATAATATTCTGCTCGTACTCTTTGAAAAAGGATTTCAATTCTAATTTTTGACCATCAAGGACAGCATAGGTAAAATTATTGATCCAGTCTCCAATATTAATAATACGGCTATTTTCACCAATTTTAATATCCCAGGGAATATGGCGATGTCCGATTATAAAGAAATCAAAATGTTCAGTCTTAAGCTTCTCTTTGGCGTAAATGATCTGGCATTCCCCATCCTCTCCCTTGTAAGGCTCAGCGACTATACCTTTAGCATAACGGCTTGTCCTGGACCATCTGTGGCCAAAAGCTATTGCAGCATTAGGATGAATTCTTGCAAACAGCCATTGCAGGACTTTATTTGTAAATATTCCTTTAAGTATTTTATAACCATAATCTCTTCGTTCGAGGCCATCGCCATGGGAAAGAAAAAATTTCAAGCCGTTTAATTCCTTCACTACCGGTTTACGATATACTTTCAGACCTATTTCAGCAGGTAAATAGTCATATACCCAGACATCATGATTACCGGTAAAGTAATATATTTTTGTCCCATTATCAGCCATTTCTGCTATTTTACCAAGGAACCTGGTGAAGCCCCTGGGAATTACTTTCCTGTATTCATGCCAGAAGTCAAAAATATCTCCCATCATATACAGCTCATCAATTTCTGATTTTATACTGTCAAGCCATTTGACAAGAAGTTTTTCTCTTTCAAAGCTTTTTTCCGCGGGATGCAATCCGAGATGAACATCAGAAATAAAATATATTTTCTTATATGACAATGGTTTAGGACTTTAATTAAATAACTCCGATAATCTATTATTTAGTTCATCTGAGCTAAGATTTTTACCTAATATAGTTTCCATATTCTTATCTATCAAATAATTCGATGGAAGATTATTAACATTATAGTTAAGTGCTATAATGGATTGTGGAAAAGCAGAATCATTGACGCTTAACCATGGCAATTCGTCAAATTTAATTGCCCTGTTCCATTGATTTACAGATTTATCAAATGATACCTGATAAATTTCAAATCCCTTGTTACGATATTTTTCATAGATTTCCTTAAGTTTCAGATTTGCATTAACGCTTTCCTCATTCCATGAAGCCCAGAAACTAAGTAATACATACCTGCCTTTTAATGAGGTCAGTTTTATAGTATCCCCTTTTATATCAGGCAAAGCAATTTCAGGTAAAATATAATTTTCGGAACCGGCAAGACTTAAAATTTTTCGGCGGGTGTAATCATCAAGCAGCCTGTCGGTATTTGCTTTCAATACTACAACATGATTTGATCTGGGATATCTCTGTGACAGGGAATCCCTAACAAGTTTATAAAATTGTATATCACGGGTTCTGTTAAACAGGCTTGTCTGTGGGTTGATTTCCTGATAAAGTGCTGTAATGCATGCCAGGGATGAAAGATTATCCAAAATAAAGGCTATTGAATATTTACGATGTTCTTCAATAATCTCTTTATATACTTCTACAAGATTTTCTTTTATAGACTCATTGATAGAATTATTATAAATGTCAGATATAGAATCAAGTTTTGATTTTGTTATTTCAAGTTTCTTTAAAAGTTCATTTAATAAAATCGAGCCTTTTGATTCTTTAATAATCAATGTATTGCCAAAATTATTAAGATCAGCTGAAATTAAAGCTTTTTCCCCGGGCTCCATTAACAGACTGATAATTTTGTTTTCAGATATTCGAAGCTGGTAAAAATCAGGAAGTTTTGCCGTAGTCGAAAAGGAAAAACGGCAGTTATTCTTTATTACCAGTGAATCGATCTTTTTTACTTTAAATACATCAACTTTTTCGAAATAAACAGGCTGATGACCACAGTTTGAAAGCACTCCCTTTACTCTTATTTTACTGGTTCTATTGCATGATATTAACACGAAAAATCCAAGAATCAGAATGATTATTTTCATTTTATTTAAGGATCTCTTTAAGATTATTCTCAAGGTCATTTCCGGTAAGGTTTTTTGCTATTATTATGCCTGCTGTATCCAACAGGAAATTTGCCGGTAATTTTTGAATATTATATTTTACACAGGCAGCGGAATTCCAAAATTTTAAATCACTAACATTAATCCATTTTAAATTGTCTTCTTCAATGCCTTTAAGCCATGATTCTTTTGTGCGATCCAGTGATATCTGGTATATTTCAAATCCTTTTCCTCTGTATTTATTATAGATTTTCACAAGATCCTGATTTTCCTGCCTGGATACAATACTCCAGGAAGCCCAAAAATCAAGGAATACATATTTACCGCTTAAATCAGAAAGTGAAATTATATTCCCTTCAGGATCAGGTAGTGATATATCAGGAATTTTTACTCCAATATCAAACTTAAATTGTTCCCTTATTTCCACTACTTTCTCATTGAGGCTTTTTACTGCTTCTGAAGTTGGATACAATGCGGTTAGATTTGAGTCGGCCAAATCAAAAAAATAAAAATCTTTCTTAAAATCAAAAACAGGAGCACTTCTCCCAAGTTGCTGATAAAGGGCCATTATACTGGCCATAGAATTCGGATTTTGAACAATAAATTCTTTGGAGAAATCCTTATGATCTTTAAATATTGCCATATAAGTACTATCTATTTCTGCCTTTTTCTTAAAAAAATCAGGGTCACCTTTAATGTTATCATATTGATTACTAAGGGCAGTTATTTTTTCTAATGTTATTCTTTGTTTAGCAATTAATTTTTTAACTAACTTTGAATCGCCTGAACCTTCAACAATATATTCTGTATTAAAGTATTGAGTATTTGTAATAATGTTAATTTTGTCCCTGGGGTGTATTATCAGGTGAATATTGTCACTGTTTTTCGTATAGAGGATAAAAAATGATGGTTCAGCTATTTTACCGGAAAGAATAAAATTTCCATTTATATTAGTAAGACAAGAGTCAACTAATATTTTTTTGGTTCTAGTAAGTTTGGAAAGATAGACCTTCTCATTTTTTGAATTTTTTATTGTTCCATTAACTTCAAAATTGTTCTTGTTTGTTGAACAACTTATGAAAATTGTTGTTAGTAAAATTATAATTAAGATATATTTATTCATAAAATAAAAATTTTTTCAAATATACTACACTCAGAAGAATAATTATTAATAACTTATATTCAGGATAAAAAAATGTTTTATGAGCTATCTAAAATTTGACAAGTCGCAATTGGTAAATCTTGAATATTCATTAAACAAGGAGATTCTAAGAAGTAATCGTGCCGGTTCTTATGCCAGTACAACTATTGTTGGATGTAATACAAGAAAATATCACGGATTATTAATATGTCCCATGGAACATCTGGACGGGGAAAGGTACCTCTTGCTTTCATCTCTTGATGAGACAATTATTCAGGAAAACAGCGAATTTAACCTGGGTATTCATAAATATGAGGGTGACAATTATGTACCTAAAGGTCATAAATATTTACGCGATTTTGAGGCTGATCCGGTTCCAAAGTTAGTTTACCGGGTAGGAGGTGTAGTCATTGAGAAGGAAAGACTACTGGTCCAAAATGAACAGCAGTTTCTCATCAGGTATAAAATTCTGGAAGCCGATAAATCAACAAAAATGAGATTCAGGCCATTTTTAGCATTCAGAAATATTCATAAACTGAGTAAGGCAAATACTTTTGTAAACACAAAAGTGAAATTCATTCCAAACGGTATAAAATCCAGACTTTACGATAGATTTCCTTATTTACATATGCAGTTTTCAAAGAAAGTAGAATACGTTCATAGCCCTGACTGGTATTATAATATTGAATATTTGGAAGAACAAAAGAGAGGTTATGAATACAAGGAAGATTTGTTTGTCCCGGGATATTTTGAAATGGATGTAAAAAAAGGTGAAATTTTAATTTTTTCTGCATCTACAAAATTGGTTAGTCCTGAGACTTTAAAGAGAAAATTTATAAATGAAATAGAGAAACGAATCCCTAGAAATAATTTTAAAAACTGTCTGATTAATTCAGCTCAGCAGTTTATTATGAAGAGAGACAAAAGAACTGAAATTGTTGCAGGTTTTCACTGGTTTGGAAGCTGGGGAAGAGATACATTTATTGCTTTACCTGGTTTGACTTTAACCACTGGCGACGCAAAAACATGCAAGGCTGCTATTGACACTATGGTTTCAAAACTGGATAATGGACTGTTTCCAAATATTGAAAGCAGTGATGAAGCAGCTTATAATTCTGTTGATGCACCATTATGGTTTTTCTGGGCTTTACAGCAATATACAGGATATATAAATTCTTATTTGCCAGTATGGAATACATACGGTAAGGCAATAAATTCTATTTTAAATGCATACCGGAGTGGTACTTTATTCAATATAAAAATGCAGGAGAACGGATTAATTTATGCCGGAGAAAAGGGTAATGCTTTAACCTGGATGGATGCTGTAGTAAATAGTATACCTGTTACTCCGCGCGTTGGGGCTCCGGTTGAAATTAATGCACTTTGGTACAATGCTATTATGTTTAGTCTTGATTTAGCCAGAAAGGCGGGTGACGAAAAATTTGTTAATAAATGGAAGAAATTACCGGCATTGATTAAAGAATCATTTATTGAGCAATTTTGGGACAGGAACAGAGGGTATTTAGCGGATTATGTTGATTCAAATTCGAAGGACTGGTCAGTCAGACCCAATCAAATTATTGCAACCTCCATGGAATTCTCTCCTCTAGACGATGAAATGAAGACATCTATACTAAATATTGTTGAAAGGGACTTGCTAACGCCTAGAGGACTTCGGACACTTTCTCCAAAAAACAAAGATTATTTGGGTATTTACGAAGGAAACCAGAAGCAGCGTGATAATGCTTATCATCAGGGCACGGTCTGGCCCTGGCTTCTTGAACATTTTTGTGAGGCATATATTAATTTGTATAAGGATTGTGGTCTTCAAAAAGTAAAGAAAATTATTCAGGGATTCGAATCAACAATGAATGAACATGGAATTGGTACAATATCTGAAATATATGACGGAGATCCTCCTCATAAGCCAAGAGGCGCTATATCACAGGCATGGAGCGTAGCTGCACTCCTAAGAATAATTGATAAAGTAGAAAACTTTACACTGTAATAACAATATAAATGAACCTTTACTAATATATTAAAAATGAGAGTTTTAATGTTTGGATGGGAATTCCCCCCTCACATTTCAGGAGGATTAGGTACTGCTTGTTATGGGCTGACAAAAGGATTATCAGTTTTTGAGGACATTGAGACTCTTTTTGTTATTCCCAAAGCTTACGGGGATGAGGATCAAACTAATGTTAATATATTAAATGCAGGCGATATAACTATTGGTGCCCGGGAGGTTAATTATAAAGGATTCTTTAAAAAAATTCACTTTATTGAGGTCGAGTCTAATATTATCCCGTATACAAGACCCGAAGAATATGACAGATTAATTGAAGACTACAGGGCTTCAAAGAGAAAATTTATCAAGACAACATTTTCGGGGAAGCTGAACTTTTCCGGAGGTTATGGATCAAACCTGTTTCAGGAAATTGCAAATTATGCTGCCGTAGCATCTATCATTGGTATGAGTTATGATTTTGATATTATTCATGCTCATGACTGGCTTACTTTTCCGGCAGGGGCAGCAGCTAAAAGAATATCAGGTAAGCCTTTAATTGTCCATGTTCATGCTACAGAGTTTGATCGTAGCGGGGGAGATGTAAATCCGGTAGTATATCAAATAGAAAGAAATGGGATGGATGCGGCGGATAAGATTATTGCGGTTAGCAACCTCACGCGGAATACAATAATTGAGAAATATAACATAAATCCTGATAAAGTAATTACTGTATACAATGCTGTTGAACCTCTTACTGAAAAATATATTAGTCTTAATAAGAAATATCAGGATAAAATAGTAACATTTTTGGGTAGAATAACTATGCAAAAAGGACCTGAATATTTTATTGAAGCGGCATATCAGGTATTAAAACGAAGGAAGGATGTCAGGTTTGTTATGGGGGGCAGCGGCGAGTTATTGAACAGAATGATTGCAAGAGTTGCAGCTTTGAGAATCGGGGATAAATTTCACTTTACAGGATTTCTTAAAGGAGATCATGTATACCAGTTATATTCATTAAGCGATGTTTATGTTATGCCTTCAGTATCGGAACCTTTTGGAATATCACCGCTTGAAGCACTTCAGTCAGATGTCCCCGTAATTATCTCCCGTCAGTCAGGAGTTTCTGAAATTCTAAGACATGCTATAAAAATAGATTTCTGGGATATTCAAGCCATGGCTGATGCAATTTACGGTATATTAAGTTATGAAGGCCTTTATAAGATGTTTAGCAAATATGCAAGAGAGGAAGTAGAAAAGCTGAAATGGGAAAATACTGCTTTTAATGTTAAACAGATATATGAATCACTAGTATAAATTTAAACATGAAATTCATACTTTTAAAATGAAAAAAATTTGTCTTTATTTTCAGGTACATCAACCATTCAGATATAAGAGATACAGATTTTTTGATATTGGTAATGATCATTATTACTATGATGATTACATGAATGAGTCGATAATGAGAAAAGTAGCAGAAAGATGTTACTTGCCAACAAATAAAATATTATCGGATTTAATAAAAAAATATGGAGACAAGTTTAAGGTAACATTTTCTCTATCAGGCATTGTCCTGGACCAGTTTGAATTATATGCTCCCGATGTACTTGAAAGTTTTAAAAAATTAGCTGATACAGGATGTGTTGAATTCCTGGCAGAGACTTATTCGCACTCCCTTGTTGCTCTGAAAGATAAGGAGGAATTCAGGAAGCAGGTAAAGGAACAGACAGACAGGATAAAACACTATTTCAACCAGGAACCAAAGGTTTTTAGAAATACTGAATTAATATATTCTGATGAGATAGGTGCACAGGTTTATGAGATGGGATTTATGGCCATGTTAACAGAAGGGGCAAAACATGTTTTAGGCTGGAAAAGTCCGAATTACCTCTATTATAACGCTATAAATGCGAGACTTAAAGTCTTGCTTAAGAATTTCAAACTAAGTGATGATATCGCATTTAGATTTTCAAACAAGGGATGGTCCGAATACCCCCTTACAGCAGAAAAGTATGTAAGATGGTTAAATGACCTGGATAAGAAGGAAGAAATTGTTAATCTGTTTATGGATTATGAGACATTCGGGGAACATCAGTGGATGGATACGGGGATTTTCGACTTTCTTAAAGCATTGCCCAGGGTGTTATTTAAAAACACAGATTTTTCTTTCTGTACGCCCTCAGAGGTGGCAGATGACCTGCAGGCTGTTGCTGCAGTGAATGTGCCATACCCGATATCCTGGGCTGACGAAGAAAGAGATCTTACAGCATGGCTGGGAAATGAACTTCAGACAGATGCTTTTAATAAACTTTATTCATTGACAGACAAAGTTAATAAATGTGATGATCCGAAAATTTTAAAAGACTGGAATTACCTTCAGGCAAGTGATCATTTTTATTATATGAGTACAAAATTCTTTTCTGACGGAGAAGTCCATGCTTATTTCAATCCCTATGAATCTCCTTATGATGCTTATATAAATTATATGAATATACTCAGCGATTTTATTCTGAGACTTAACGCAGCGGTACCTGAGACTGGTAAAGATCAGGAACTGGCAAATTTATCCAATATTATAGCAGAGAAAAATGAACAGATTGAAAAATATGAGGCTGAAATAAAAAAAATGAAAGCAATTAAGAGCCGGAGTAAACCAAAACCAAAAAATCAATTACAAATTATAAATAAAACAAGTAAAGCTCCAGGAAAAACTAACAATAAGCCTTCCGGGAAAAAGTCCGCAGTGAAAAAATAATATGTTATTTAATATAACTTTTGGAAATTAACCTGAAATTTACTGACTAATTTTGATTGAATATGGCAGAGAACCTTATAAATCCTGATTACTTATTTGAAGTAAGTTGGGAGATTTGCAATAAAGTCGGGGGAATCCATACTGTAGTTGCTACAAAAGCAATAACACTGGTAGAAGATTATGGAGATAATTATCTAGTAATAGGCCCTGATATTATCAGAGATGAAGCAGGCAATTCTGAATTTAATGAAGACAGGAGTCTTTTCAGAGCGTGGAGAAGACATGCATTATCAGAGGGATTAAGAGTTAAGACAGGGCGCTGGAACATTAATGGATCTCCTTTGGCCATGATTATTGATTTTTCAAACTGGATAAATCAGAAAGACAAAATATTCAGCGAGTTTTGGGAAAAGTATAAACTTAACTCTCTTTCGGGACAATGGGACTACATAGAACCTGCAATTTTTGGATATGCTTCAGCAAAGGTAATTGAAAGTTTCATCAGGTATAATTTAACAACCAGGGACAGAATAGTTGCGCAATTTCATGAATGGTTGACAGGCACTGGCATATTGTACTTAAAAAGTGCCTTGCCTCAGGTAGCCACTGTTTTTACTACCCATGCCACGGTAATTGGCAGGTCTCTGGCAGGTAATAGGAGGCCATTATATAAAAATCTTAAGGACTATAATTCCGATGATATAGCTAAAGAATACAACATAATATCAAAACAGTCACTTGAAGAATTATCTGCACAGCATGCTGATGCTTTTACAACAGTCAGTGAAATTACAGCAAAAGAATGCAGCCATTTCTTAAAAAGGAATGTTGATTTTATTACTCCAAACGGGTTTGAAGATATTTTCGTACCTAAGGAAAGTGAGTTTGACCATAAGCGCGAAACAGCCAGAAATAAGTTAATTGGAATATCGGAATTATTATTAAATACTAAATTTTCAAAAAATACCTTTCTTATAGCAACCAGTGGAAGATATGAATTCAGAAACAAGGGTATTGACCTGTTTATTGATTCGCTTGGAAAATTGAATAAAAATGATAATACTGGCAGAAGCATTCTGGCATTTATACTGATTCCTGCCAATCACTATGGCCCGAGAAAGGATTTATTAAGAAAGATTAACGGGGAGAAACTGGGGCTCGCGGATTCAAAATATCTGACTCATAATCTTCATGATGCCGACTGGGATCCTATACTCAAACGCATAAAAAATGCAGGATTAAAAAATGAAGACAAAGACCGGGTCAAGGTTATTTTTGTTCCTTCCTATCTTAATGGTGATGATGGTATTTTTGATATGCCATATTATGATATTCTAATAGGTTTTGATTTAACTGTATTTCCTTCATACTATGAGCCGTGGGGATATACACCTCTTGAAAGCCTTGCTTTTTCAGTCCCGACCTTAACAACATCATTATCGGGATTTGGCCTTTGGTCACAAAAGGAATACGGACAAAAATGTGATTGTATTGCAATAATCGAACGAACTGATGATAATGATGAAGAAGTTATTGTAAATATTGTCAATGATATAAATACTGTATATAACCTGAAAGATGACGATATTAAAAGTATTAAGGAAAAAGCATATGCTATTTCACGTATTACCTTATGGGAAAACCTGATTGTCCATTATAAACAGGCCTATGATTTTGCGCTAAATAAGGTTAGTAAGCGTGTTGATTTATTTGTTGAAATAGAACAAAAACAGGCAGAACTGGTTCGTGAATATATTAAACCTAAGGTTAATGAACCAGTCTGGAAAAGAATAATTGTTAAGTCAAAACTACCTGAAAGGCTGAATTACCTCAATGAACTTACCAAAAATCTCTGGTGGACATGGGACGATGATGCCCAAAGCTTATTTGAACAAATAAATCCTGAGATATGGCAGATTTGCGAAAACAGTCCGGCGATTCTTTTTGAACAGGTTAATTATGATAGATTAATAGAATTGAGTAATAATGAAGAGTATATCCGGAAACTGGAAGGTGTGTTTAAAAGATATCAAAAATACATGTCTGAGACAACTAACAGGAAACAGCCGAAAATCGCCTATTTTAGTATGGAATATGGAATACACAATTCATTAAAATTGTATTCAGGAGGATTGGGTATATTGGCTGGAGATTACCTGAAAGAAGCCAGTGATTCGAAAATAGATATTGTTGGATTAGGGTTGCTTTACAGGTATGGTTATTTCACTCAGTTAATTACTACAAAAGGTGATCAGCAAACCAGCAATGAGTTTCAGCATTTCTCAAAACTTCCCGTTATACCTCAGCGTGATACAAATGAAGATTTCCTGACAATAAAAATAGTCCTGCCCGGAAGAGTTATGCATGCAAGGATCTGGGAATTAAATGTAGGAAGAATAAAGTTATATTTGCTTGATACTGATTTTGAGGCTAATATTCCTGAGGATAGAGATGTTACACATCATTTATATGGAGGTAATACAGAAAATCGTTTGAAACAAGAGATGCTGCTCGGAATAGGAGGGATAAGGGCCCTTGATGCACTTGGAATAGAACCGGATTTGTACCACAACAATGAAGGACATAGTGCTTTTGTCGGACTTGAAAGAATGAGAAAATTAATTCAGATTGAAAAACTTGATTTTAATGAAGCCCAGGAGATAGTTAGAGCCTCTACCCTGTTTACTACTCACACACCGGTCCCTGCAGGACATGACGAATTTGACGAAGATCTGCTAAGGCAATATATAGGACATTATCCCGAACGTCTAAAAACAGGATGGGACGAACTTATGGCTCTGGGACATGCAAATCCTAATGACTGGAATGAGAAATTCAATATGAGCCATCTTGCTGCACGATTTGCTGCGGATGTTAACGGGGTAAGCATGATACACTGTTCTGTTACCCGGGATATTTTTGCAAGGCTGTGGCCTGGCTATCTTCCTGAAGAATTGCATATAGGTTATGTGACGAATGGAGTGCATTATCCTACATGGACAGCCAGGGAATGGAAAGTCTTATATAATGAAAATTTTGAAGATGATTTTTTGGATACGCATAATGGTAATGATTCATGGGGAAAAATATATGATGTACCTGATAAGGTTATATGGGAAACTAAACAACAATTAAGGAGTAAACTTATAAATGCTATCAGGGAGAGATTTAAGGAAAACTGGATTAAACGGCACGAAGACCCGAAACAAATAATAGCAATAAATGACACCCTGTCAGAAAATGCTTTAACAGTATGCTTTGCCAGAAGGTTTGCAACTTATAAAAGGGCTCACCTCTTATTTGAGAATTTGGACAGGCTGTCAAAATTATTAAATATACCGGATAAGCCTGTACAATTTATTTTTGCCGGAAAGGCACACCCAAACGACAAGGCAGGGCAGGATATGATAAAAATGATAGTGGAAACATCAAAAAAGCCCCAATATTTAGGTAAAATACTTTTTCTTCAGAACTATGACATGGCACTGGCAAAATTGCTGGTACAGGGAGCTGATGTATGGTTAAATACACCTACAAGACCATTGGAAGCCTCAGGAACAAGCGGTGAAAAAGCTGTTTTAAACGGCACTTTACATTTCAGCGTCCTTGACGGATGGTGGGTGGAAGGCTATCAGCCAGAAGCAGGATGGGCACTTACCAATGCACGGACATATGAAGATCAGCAATTCCAGGATGATCTTGATGCAGAAATAATATATAGCATTTTTGAGCATGAAGTAATACCTGATTTTTATAATCGTAATAAGGCAGGGATACCAGTAGAATGGATTAATATGATTAAAAACTCTATTGCAAAGATAGCCCCCAGATTTACTACCCGAAGAATGATCAATGATTATATTGAAAGATATTATAGTGAGATGTATGAACGTAAACAGGACATGTCTGAAAATGATTATGAGAAAACTATAAACATATCGTCGTGGAAGAAGCATATAGCCAAAACCTGGAATGACGTTGAAGTTATAGAAGTAAATCTGTTTGACAAAACTACCGAAGTATTCCAAATGGGACAAAAATATAAAGCTAATGTAATATTAGACCTGAAAGACATACCTCCTGAGAATATCGGAGTTGAGCTCATTGTCTCAGAAAATTATGAACGTCTTATAACCAGGCAGGAATTCAATCTGGATAAATATGAAGGGACTAAAGCCTATTATGATCTTGATGTTATGATTAATCAGCCAGGTACTTTCACATATGGCATCAGAATGTTCCCTAAACATGACTTATTGGCCCACAGGCAGGATATTGACTTCTTAAGGTGGATATAGAATTTTATATTTTGCATTTTAAACTGTAAACCTTCTTTTAAAAGTATTATTTGAGGATTATTACGAATAAAAATATTAATCAATAATAATCAAATCGGGGTATTCTTTTACAGGTATTGAAACCGTTGTGTTAATAAAAGACAGATTGTTAATCTTAGGTTGCCATATCATACGGACCATATTCCATACATCTTTGTCATAATTATTGATGCTATAAGAATTCTTAACTATCAGCCTGCCTTCAACCTGAGAGGTATAATTATCGCCATATCTGATGCCAATATTGTTTTTATAGAAATTACAGCTATCCACAGTAACCAGGTGGTTTGGTGAGCTAAATCCCAGCTCAAGTCCCTGACCACAATTTGTAAACGTACAATTTGTGATGTTATGCGTCTTAATTACAGATCCCCTGCTGGATAATGCCATACCTTCATGAAATGTTGATTCAAACCAGCAATTATTTACGTTTATTGTTCCACCTTCATCTGCTCCGGAATCAATTCCATCGTCCCTGGTATACATAAAAACTGAATTTTCAATATCAGCATCACTGGCATTAATATATAAAGCATCATTATCTTCATCCAGAAAATAATCAGAGTCATCCGGAAAGTCTGTGAATATTGAGTTCTTAATTGATATATATGAATAATTAACCTGGCCGCCTGTTTTGGCGCGCTGTATCAATATATTGTCAATATATAATTCACTATTTTCCGGGTAAAAAATCTGACCAATATTATCTATTATATAACTGTTATTGATATTTAATTTTGAATTTTCCATATGAAACAATGCCTGCCTTTTTGCATGTCCGTATATATATTCGCCGGTATTATGGTATCCACTCCGGCAAAATATTGCATTATTAATTATAATTTCAGATCCTGGCTCATCACAGATTATCCCTCCCCAGTAGTTTTCCTGGTCTATACAGGTAAAAACCACGGGATTTTCATTAGTCCCATTTACAACCAGAGTACCATTGTTAATAATATTTACACCTTCACTTATGGCAATAATTGATCCTGCCTGTATTTGAACAGATACTCCCTTCGAAATTATAATATCTTTGTTTATATATATTCTTGAATCACTATTAATTTGTGTGGTACTTTCTATTGTTTCATTTAAGTATTGCCAGTCAGGTTCCACTAATTCGACCGGGACGTTTATAATTCTGTCATTGATATAAAAGCTAACAGTACTTGTTGAAATATCCGGTAATAAATTAATTGAACCAATACCCCTTTTCAGGTTTAATAAACTGGAATTAACAGAGTTGCTGAACTTATAATAAGTGGATTTTAGTTTATTATTTTCAAAAACCTTTAAAATAAAGGGCATATTTATTCCTGTTACATATTTTTCAGGATATATAATCTCTATTTCCTCATTACCAATAGTACTTTCAGTAAAACTTTGCGGTGTCCATGTTTTTAATCCCCACTCTGTTTCACCCCTTTCTTCATCCAGAATTACAAACTCATAATTATCCTTGCGCATATGAGTATCTATTTTGCTGGTTATTTCGAGATAATAAAATCCTTCCTCATTCACATTATAACTGTCTATAATGTCAATGATCTCATCATTAAGTGTTGCCTCGTAAGTTATTTTTTCATCCGGGTTCTTTAGCTTAAGCAAAACAGTGGTATAATAATCTGTATGGTTCTTAAAATTCTCAAGTTCTGCAAGGGGTAAGAATGTGATTATATATCTTTTTTCAACAATATCACTTTCTGCATCTTTTAAATATCCCTTAACCTTAATCAGATAACTACCTATGCCCAGAACAATTCCGATATCAGGATCATACATAGCGGAATTTTTATCGGGGTCCTTACCGTCCAGTGTATAATAAAATTCAACATTATAATCACATATTACCAGTTCAATTTTAACTTTATCTGAATATTCGTTCAATACTATGATTGTATCTTCAGTTTTGAAAACAGGATTATAAGTACAGAGATCATCATCGTCCTTTTTACATGTAAGCAATAATATGATTATACATATTGACAGGAACCAAATGCTCAATTGATATTCTTTATGATAATTTCTATAGTTCATCAATGTAATTCTGACAGTATTTCAGCTTTTCTGTTAATGAGATAATTTAATTTATCTGAATGATTTTGAATAAATAAGTTATAGTCAGTGATATCATCATCGTATTTTGATTGTTCAATTATCTGGGTATTTTCATAAAATGGGGTTAATTCTTTTTTAATGTCTGAGAATACTTTTTCAATATAGTTGTCATTAAGATTTTCCAACACTTCTTTAAGATAGACTAAATAGTTAGTATATAAATAATCATCTTTAGCAATTTTATAATCCAGATCGTCTTCAATTGAAAAAATATGCCTGTCGCCAACATCATTCTTTATATCTTCTGCAGACTGATAGCTCCTGTTGCCAAAAAGATTTCCTACACCCCAGTCCCTTCCAACTTCATGTGGATTATCGGCGAATATATCATCATAATCCCATGGAATAATATTATAATAAACCTTATTATCTGTTATGTGTGAATAAAAATATATTTCATCCGTCAGATCGCCATTTCTTAACAAATAATCTACAGCCATCTTTCTGAAATAATCTTTTATGTTCATAATGTATCTGAGACTGTCAAATAATGTTATACTGTCATAAACAGTTATTAATGAGTATATATTATAAAATGTTTTTTCATACTCTTCCTGGGCTATATTATGAACTAAAGGTTCATATTCATACTTGTATATTTGACCCTGATAACCTCTTCTCAGAATATATTCGCTTCTTAATTTATCGATTACATAATTTTCAGGATCTTCAACTAAAAGGTATACACCCTGTGTGTTGTTATTGATTCTTAGTTCTACATATTTATAAAACAGATTCCAGAGACTGAGTTTTTGTAATAAACCCATAGCAAGCCGATTTTCGAAATAGGTATAATCCTGTACCATTGATACAAGTTTAAAACTTTTCAGACTATAGTATACTCCGGAATACTCCCTGTTATCAATTTGAATCGGCTCATTGAGATGAACACTAAATGATTTCCTTTTGTATCTTAAAGCGGTCTCTCCCCTGGTCCTCAATTTATCTAATTCATATTTATTATTTCGGAAAATAAATTCCGCTTTGGGATTGTCAATTTCAATTTTTACATTCCGGGAGTTATAAACAAGCTGCTCCTGTTCTTCTGTCATTATTAAATTAATGACGTCGGCACCGCAAATGAAATATTTTCTTCTGACAATTGTATCTGCCTTTATGCCATCCTGGTAGATTAAAACTTTTACAGTATAAGTACCAACATCCAATAAAATTCCTTCTTCAGGATCATAGAGATTACCATTATCCTTTGCAGGATCAGTACCATTTGTAGTATAATAACAGGTAATATCCGGAGGAGCATTAAGTATTATTTTATATTTATGAGGAGGGAAAATATAATTGACAGTATCATTTAATGGAAAAAGATCAGAATAAATTGATTCAAAGTCCAAATTATCTTCTTTTTTACAGGAAAAAATAGTAAGAATCAATATTCCAACTATTAATCTGTTCCATAATGTATTTAAATTCATATAGTATAAAATTGCATGCGAAATTAATCCTAATAATAGACAGGCTAATCTCTCTATAAATCATTAAAGTAATCGTCTAAATAATCAATCCTCTCCTTAAGCCAGTTTTTAATCATAATAAATTCACTTTCCAGATCTACACCAGCATTTTCCCATTTTTTATTTTCCCTGTCTATAGCTCCGGATTTTATAAAATTGTTTTTATATTTTTCAAATTGGGCGATTAAATTTTCAAATTTCAGTTCATTTTCTTTAAGTGACTTCCACCTTTCTTTTAATTCAGATTTGAAATTGTTGGAATTTGTCGACAATAATCTGCTAAAGAGATTATTAGTCAATACTCCTGAATAATCTGCAGAGCTTGAATTCCAATTCCTCCCCCAGGTGCCATCCATATCCCATGGAATACTAAAGAAAACGGCATTTATATCATATTTGGCTAAAAATGTATTCTTACCTCTATTGTCGATCCCTTTTATTAAATTTAAAAATATATAATAATCTACTGCATTATCTATATCGAAAAACTTATTTATATTATTTTTAAATTCATCATCATCACTATCAACAATAAATTTCACTAAATCATACAATGGAGCCCATAAAATCTGTTCTTCAGGTTTTGGATATTCCTGCTCCCAGCCATCCCAAAAAATACCCGTGTTTGTGTCTGCATAACTAATAAAAGTTGTAGCTCCTGTTTCCCATTCTTTACCTTTATAAAGCACTCCCCTTACTGTATTATCATATTCTTTTAATTGCAGTTGCTTCCTGTCCAGTTTTTCATTAAGGCAGTATAATCCCTGATACTCATTGTCTATAAAAAGTTCAACAAATTTCCCTCGTATTCCACACAGGGCTTCAGGCTCTTTATCAGCGTAGCATAATTTAGCCATTGAATTCCATATATCAAATGAAATCCTGTTTCTCATTCTCATTTTATCATTAAACATACCGTCAAGTATCCAGTCATCATCCTGGCGCATACCTAAAAGAGAAACATCCTTAATTTCTTCATTATAGGTATTTGTCCATAGTTCAAATCCATAAGATAATTTCGGATAATGCAGAGCCGTACCTCCCCTGATTTCAATTCCTATAAATGACTCAATTTCTCTTGACGTTTCATAATTAATATGATAATATGGGTTGTTTATTTTTATGGTTGCCATACTTTTAGGCTCATTAACAATTTCTGAACTTGTAAAAATCTGTATTATTGGTAAGGTTATAAATATTAATTCATATTCTTTATTTACTTCTTCATTGTAATTCACTTCTATTTCATATGGTTTGTTTACATATATTGTACCTAAATCATTATAACTATTATTGACTAATTTCTTCCCGTTTAGATAAACAGCTTTGGCCGTATGGCTATAATTTACAAGTGTAATGTATTCCTGTATTGTATCTGCAATTACAGGGAAATAAAATATATTGGTAGAAGTATCATAAGCGCATAGCGCTCCTTCCAGTTTTAAATTAATATCAGCGCCAATAGTTATTGGTTCCGGGTCGTTAATTTCTTCTTCTTCTTTTTCACAGCTTAGCAGCAAAATGACAGACAAAATGAAAAATATTCCAGGATTTTTATAGTTTTTCATGAATCTGTTGTTGACAAAGATTTTTATTCAACTGCTAAATTAAAAAAAAGTCTGGTTATACTGATAAACACTGTTAATCTTATAATACTCAAACAACTTTAAGTAATTATTAATAGTATTAATTAATAAAATGTTGATTCCGGGTTAATTTCAATAAGTATAATTTGTAATAAAAAAAAATTATGTTCCTTTGTACTAAATTATAACCTGATTCAAGTTGAAAAGGAAGTTCATTACAAACCTGGCCCTTCTGCTTTTTCTGAATCTTTTAATAAAACCATTATATGCTTTTGGAATTGACGTTTCAGTGCAAAATACTGTGGGGGCAACTGAGTACGGGAAATATTTTATGTTACTTAATTTTTCCCTTATACTTCAGATTTTACTCGATTTAGGTCTTGAAAATTTTAACAGGAGAGAAATTGCCAGGCACAGTAATCTTCTGGGAAATTATATTTCCAATATTATAACGCTTAAGCTGACACTTGGCATAATTTATTTTGCTGTATGTTCAGCAATAGGCTATTTTGCTCTAAATTTTAAATTTGCTGAGTTTAAATTACTTCTGGTATTATTGTTTAACCAGTTTTTAGCTTCTTTTATTCTGTATGTCAGGGCAAATCTCGGGGGGCTACACCTGTTTAAAGCTGATAGCATAATTTCAGTACTTGATCGTTTTCTGGTAATAATTATTGCAGGTATTCTTTTATGGGGGAATATAACGAAACAACCATTCAGGATTGAGTGGTTTGTTTATGCCCAGACCGTGGCATATACAATAAGTGCTATTATTTCATTTGCGATAATATTTACCAAAGCAAAGTATATCCGTCCGAGTTTTGATATTAAGTATTACATTGCTGTATTAAGACAATGTCTGCCCTATGCATTATTAATTTTGTTAATGGCCACATATTTGCGCTTAGATATTGTTTTACTGGGTAAGCTTTTGCCAGATGGCAGTGAACAGGCAGGAATTTATGCACATAGTTACAGAATTGTTGAAATTCTTTCCAACTATGGATATCTGTTTGCTATACTGCTACTACCGATTTTTTCAAGGATGATAAAACAGAATGAGCCTGTGGAACAACTGGTTCAATTATCTTATTTATTAATAATAACACCTGCAATTATAGTCTCAATTAGTTGTTCATTTTTCAGAAAAGAGATTATTGCACTTTTATATGATGAACACATTAACACATCTGCAAGTGTATTCGGCAAGATTATTTTCAGCTTTCTTGGAATGTGTACTACTTATATTTTCGGGACTTTACTGACAGCCAATGGTAACCTCAAAATTTTAAATATAATCGCAGGTGGAGGGGTTGCTATAAATATTGTTTTAAATTTAATTCTTATTCCAAAATATGGAGTGCAGGGAGCTGCAGTGACAAATGTCTCAACACAGGTATATATGACAATTGCACAGATTGCATTATCAACCAGGATTTTCAGATTTAAGGTGAATTATAAATTAATCGGAATACTCTTAATTTTTATTCCTTTGCTGATTTTATCAGGTTACTTTGTAAAATCATTGGAAATAAACTGGATCGCCGCATTTGTCCTGATTATATCAGTCGGTATTGTATTAGGATTTATTACCCGGCTAATAAACCTGAAGACTTTATATCAAATAATAAGATATGATAATAACATAAAACCCTGAAATTACTCATAATCCATATATTACTTATCGATTCCACTTCATTTATCACAAAAATTCATTGATTAATGGAAAAGTTGTAATAAATATCCGTGTTAAGCATTCATTTTCTTAATTTTAGGTCTTCTTAATTTATTTAAAAACAGTGTTATGAAATCTATTTGGAAGAGGTTCACAACAGTTTGTATAATTATTTTTGCATGTCTGATAAGCTTAAAAACAACCCTGGCACAGACAAATATAAATCTATCAGTAATTCAGCCTCCGCAATTAATTGCTGATGCAGGAGATGATGCCACAATAAATGTAGGTGAGAATATTACTCTTGGTGGGACACCCACGGCGACAGGCGGAACAGGTGATTATATTTATAGCTGGGATCGCTGGTCACACGTCAATGATCCTGCCATACCAAATCCGATTGCAACCCCTCCGGGCAATCTTACATTTGTAGTAACAGTTACTGATGAGAACGGTTGCTCTGAGTCTGATGCAGTTTCAATTATAGTTATTGGAGGGACGGGTATAAATGATGACATAACAAATATCAGTTTACGAATATTTCCCAATCCGGGAAGCGGTTTGTTTACTATTGCATTTTCAAATGCTGTAAATGAGCAATATCTCAGAATCACAGTTAATAATTTATCCGGTCAAAAAGTTTATGAGGAGGTCTGTGATATTAAACCTGGCATAGAAAAGCAAATAGATATATCTTACCTGCCAGAAGGTTTATATATTCTTACCATAAATGGGGAAACTACTAATTATGAAAGACAATTAATTATTCAATAATTAAAAATTTCAGCCATGAATTATTTCAAGAGAGTTTTTAACCTGGGGATTATTCTATTACTAATTACAGGAGGCGGTGCATTCTCTCAACATGTGATAGTAAATTCCGATATAGTACTATACGAGAATGATAATGTTATATTAGTTATTGATGAAGTCAGGGGAAATATACACTGGGAAGTATCAACAGATAAAGTAAAATGGACTACTATACCGGGTGAAAATTCGACAACATTAGATATACAAGTTGAAAGGTCAGCATATTACAGGGCTGTAATAACCGAAGGTACATGCAATCCGATATATTCTGATACTGCCCTGGTTGCTGTACTGTATGATGAACGCGATGATCAGGTTTACAATATTATAAAAATCGGAAGTCAATGGTGGATGGCTGAGAATTTAAATTATTCTACAGAAATGGGATCATGGTACTATCATGATGATAGTGTGTTATATGCAAATGATTACGGGAAGCTTTATAACTGGAATACCGCTGTTAATATTTGTCCAGATAACTGGCATCTGCCAAGTGATGATGAATGGAAAATAATGGAAATGGAGCTGGGAATCAGCTTAATTGAGGCTGAAGGTATTAACTGGAGAGGCACTGATGAAGGTGTAAAGTTAATGCCAGGAGGTTCATCAGGATTTAATACTCAGTTTGGCGGATACAGGGATCCGTCTGGCTTTTTCAGCGCAGGAGGGATTATCGATGCTATATGGACTTCAGGAGAAGGACTGGCAATAAACGAACACTGGTACCGGGGTTTGCACAAAGATTCTACAGCAATCCACAGATATAGCTGGAGTAATGAGTATGCTTTTTCAGTACGCTGTATCAGAGATGATGTACCTTTTGTAATTACAGATTCGGTAGACCAGATTACTGTAAATTCAGCCGTTAGCGGAGGTATTATTATGTCAGATATGGGGTCAGCTGTTACAGTGAAAGGTATTTGCTGGAGCACAAATCAAAATCCGACTATTGCTGATAATTATACTGATGAAGGGAGCGGAACAGATGCCTTTACAAGTACGATTACCGGGTTAAGTCCAAATACAACATATTATGTCAGAGCTTATGCAATAAATGAAAAGGGAACATCTTACGGAAATGAATTTATATTTACTACTCCTGCTAATCTGCCGGAGGTATTTACGGCAGAAGTTATATCAATTACCAGCACATCAGCAATTACTGGTGGTTATGTTGCGGAAAATATTGAGATCAATGTAACAGCCCGGGGTATGTGCTGGGGTCTTTCCCATAATCCGACTATACAGGGGACCTATACTGTAAACGGAAGTGGTGCAGGAAGTTTTGTAAGCTCTCTGTACGGTTTGCAGCCAAATACAACATATTATGTCAGGGCATATGCCACGTGCAGTGACGGGACTGCCTATGGCGAAGAGCGTAGTTTTGAAACTTTGCCTGTTAATGAGACAGATTCATATGTTGATATTCGTGACGGACGTTCTTACAGAACCGTGAAAATTGGAAATCACTGGTGGATGGCTGAAAACCTTGATTTTTATACAGGTAGTGGTTCTTTTTATTTTGATGATGATAGTATAAATTATGCCGGCTATGGAAGATTATATAACTGGTCAGTTGCTAATTCTGTATGCCCTCAGGCATGGCATTTACCAACTGATAATGAATGGAAAACAATGGAAATAACAATTGGAATGAGCCCGGGTGATGCAAATTTAACAGGGTGGAGGGGTACCAGTCAGGCTACTGACTTAATAGAAGGTGGCAGCTCGGGTTTTGATGCCTTATACGGAGGATTGTTACATTCAAATGGTATTTATTATAATGCGGGTTCAATAGCTACTTTCTGGAGTTCAACAGAATATAATATGACCGGAGAGTACTGGTACAGGGGATTGAATTCTTCACGAACTGATATTCACAGATATTACTACAGCAATGATTTTGGACACTCAGTAAGGTGTATAAAAAACTACATTCCTGAAATAGTAACTGATTCAGTTGGTTCTGTTACAGAAAGTTCAGCATACGGTTATGGAAATGTAATTTATAATGGTGGTTCCAGTGTAACAGAAAGAGGAGTATGCTGGAGCACATCTACCAATCCGACAAGATCAGACAATTATTCAGCATCAGGAAGCGGTACAGGAACCTTTACTGCAACAATTAGTAATTTAATTCCTAACACTACCTATTATGCAAGAGCCTATGCCATTAACAATGAAGGAATAGCATATGGTAACGAAATTAGTTTTATTACGGAAATGGGTATTCCGGATCTTACAACTTCTCCGGTTACATTTATAACCTCCAGTTCAGCTATGAGTGGTGGAAATATAATAAATGACAGGGGCTACCATGTATTTTCAAGGGGTGTATGCTGGAATACAACCGGTGACCCGATTACATCAGATGCTCACACTACTAATGGGTCGGGCACAGGAATATTTATCAGTTCAATAACCGGTCTAAACCCGAATACTACCTATTATGTCAGAGCCTATGCTACTAACAGCCAGGGTACAGGCTATGGCGAGGAACTGGAATTTAAGACATTACCTCTGAATGAAACCGGCAGTGTTTATGATTCGCGTAATGGGAAAACATATAATACTGTAAGAATCGGTGATCAATGGTGGATGGCAGAGAATTTGAATTATGCCACAGGCAGCGGATCATGGAATTATAATAATTTGCCTGGGAATGGAGATTTATATGGCAGATTGTATAACTGGGCAAGTGCCAGTACAGTATGTTTTTCTGGCTGGCATCTGCCAAGTGATTATGAATGGAAAATGGTTGAAATGGAACTGGGTATGAGCGAGACCGAGGTTGATGATACTGATTGGAGAGGCAGTGATGAAGGTACAAAGTTAATGGAAGGAGGATCGTCAGGTTTTGATGCCCTGTTAGGGGGTTATCGTGAACCAGATGGTGAGTATCGTACTCTTGGCACAATAGGAACATTCTGGACATCAGGAGGAAATCTCCCTGATGGTGAACACTGGTACAGGGGAGTAAACAAAGAATATACGGGAATCCACCGGTCTAACTGGAGTAATGATTATGCTTTTTATGTAAGATGTGCAGAAAATAGCAACCCTGTTGTATTTACAGGTTTGGCAAGTTTGGTTACTGACAACTCTGCCTCTGTTGAATATACTGTAATGGATGACCGGGGAAGAAATGTTACTGCCAGGGGCGTGTGCTGGAACACATCACATAATCCTGATATCGGTGATGATCATACTGATGATGGAACAGGATTAGGAACATTTGTAAGTGACCTTAGCGGGCTTGACCCTAATACTACCTATTACGTTAGGGCCTATGCAACAAACAGCGAAGGAACGGCTTATGGTGATGAGGTCGGCTTTACAACAGAAGTAGGCCTTCCTGTATTGACAACTGCTTCAGTAAGTTCTATTACTGATAATTCAGCAATAAGCGGAGGTAATATAACTGATAATGGCGGGGCGCCAATAACTGCAAGGGGCGTATGCTGGAGCACTTCACATGATCCTGCAATTTCTGATGATCATACCAGTGATGGAACAGGCTCAGGAATGTTCATAAGTTCAATTACCGGACTTGACCCGAATACTACATACTATGTAAGAGTATATGCAACAAACAGTGCTGGTACTGCTTATGGTAATGAACGAAGCTTTAAAACAGTTTTCGGTCTCCCGAAAGTTACAACATCTGCAGTTAGCTCAGTAACTGACAGTTCAGCTATAAGCGGCGGTGACGTTACTTATGACGGAGGATTAACAGTAACTGCAAGGGGAGTTTGCTGGAGCACATCACATAATCCTGATATAGGTGACAATCACACTAATGATGGATCAGGCACAGGAGCATTTGTCAGCACGATAAGCGGACTTGCTCCTAATACCCAATATTACGTTAGAGCCTATGCAACAAACAGTCAGGGTACAGCCTACGGTAATGAAGTAGGTTTTTCAACAGCAGTTGGACTTCCTGAGTTGACTACTGCTGCTGTTACATCAATTACAGACATCTCTGCTGTCAGTGGCGGTAATATTACCAGTAACGGAGGAACATTCATCACTGCTAAAGGAGTGTGCTGGAGCACTTCTCAGTATCCTGATATCGGTGACAATCATACCAGTGATGGATCAGGGTCAGGTACATTTGTTAGCTCAATTACAGGACTTACTCCTAACACTCAATATTATGTCAGGGCATATGCAACAAACAATGCCGGTACAAGCTATGGCAACCAGGTTAGCTTTGTTACAATCGCTGGATTACCAGAAGTCACAACCTCATCAGTAAGTGCGATTACTGAAGTTTCAGCTTCATGCGGAGGTAATGTAACTTATGACGGAGGTGAACCAATAACAGCAAGAGGCGTTTGCTGGAGTACCTCTCACGATCCTGATATTAATGATAATCACACATCTGACGGAACAGGACTGGGAACGTTTATAAGTGCAATAACCGGACTTACTCCGGGAACTGACTATTACGTAAGAGCTTATGCAACAAATAGTGCAGGTACTGCATATGGAGACGAGGTTAGCTTCAGAACTCTGAATGAGACTAGCACACTTGTGGATGCACGTGACGGCCAGGTTTATAACACTGTTAGGATAGGTAACCAGTGGTGGATAGCAGAGAATCTGAATTTTTATACGGGTGCGGGTTCGTTCTATTATGATGATGACAGTGCAGCATATGCTGAAACATACGGTAGATTATATATATGGGACACTGTAATGGCAGGTGCAGGTACGAGCAGTTCGAATCCAAGCGGTGTCCAGGGCGTTTGCCCGTCAGGATGGCATATACCAAGTGATGCCGAATGGACCGAACTTACAGATGAACTGGGCGGAGTAACAACTACTGCAGGCGGAAAAATGAAAGAAGAAGGCACTACACATTGGAATACTCCCAATGCAGGGGCAACAAATGAAAGTGGTTTTACAGGATTACCGGCCGGGGAGAGGACAGATGCTGGAGTATACCAGTATCTTGAAGAGCAGGCTGCATACTGGTCTACTACGCAGCGTCCGGGAGGAAACGCATGGACAAGAGTATTATATAATAATAATAATCAAGCCGGAAGGGTCTATGTTGACAAAGAATACGGACTTTCGGCACGTTGTGTAAAAGACTAAAAATTAAAAAGAGGCTGGTTAATTAATATACTTTTATCTAAGCAGGTGAAATAAGGCAATATCCAGTTTAATGATTATTTAACCTCAATTGTTTTATTAAGCTTGCAGCAAGGACAACTGTTATTTAATTACTTCTACAGCCTCTTTTTTATAATATTCATTCATATCCCTTAATTCAGAGTAAAATTTTTCAATAAAAGCTGTAAATTCGTTTTTATTATACCCAAAATATATTAACTTGAATTCATAGTTTGTGTTTTATAAATTTTCACACTTAAAATAAAAAAGGATATATGGACTTAATAAGTAATAAGTATATTGAAACATTCACTGAAGGAAAAATTGCAATTATTAAATTCAGGGAAAAAATATTTGAATTTATTGTTAATCTGGATGAAAGTGATACATTAATTGATTTTATATCTAAGACACAATATGATAATAACATTAAAGCCCTGTTATTTGTGAATGAACCAGGCAGTATAGATGATAAGCAGTATGATAATTTCCTGAAATCAATTCTTTCAGATGAATATTTAGCGGAAGAAGACGGAATGCCCAACTTCTGCGAGAAAAATATCAGGTTCAAGGAAATAAACATATTAAACAAGATAGTAAGGGAAATTGTAAATTATAACAAATTGTGTTTTGTAGGGATAAAAGGAACAGTGGTAACACCTTTCCTGGGGGCTTCATTGGCAGCAGATATACGCTATGCAACTGAAAATACCGTACTTGTAATGGCTCATAATAAATACGGTCTTCATCCCAGCGGGGGGCTCCCGTTTTTTCTCTCCCAGTTCCTTGGTCATCAAAAAGCAATGGAAATTCTACTGTCTGAAAAAATAACTGCCGGTGAAGCACTTAAGCTGGGAATAGTTAATAAAATATTTCCTGAAAAAGATTTTATTAATAGTTGTATTAAAGAAATAAATAAATTCATCAGTATAAAAAGCTGTACTATAAGAAATACAAAGAGGCTGACAAATTTCAACCGTACTTTAATAAACGATTATTTTGATTTTGAAGCAGGCCTGCTAAATCTTTAATTTTAAAACCGGCATTATTTAACTCCCAGCATTTCCATAATTGATAAAGCATTCGCCGGAGCATATCCTTCAAAGTCGTTATTGAAAAAAATATAAATACTCTTTATTCCCTTTTCTGCAAAATATTTTACCAGTAAAGAGATTTCGGTAAGTTCTTTGTCAGAGTAGTTATATGAATACCAGTTTTTACGGCCATGCAGTCTGAGATATGCTGTATCAGAAGTTATCCAGTCAATTAATGAAGTTCTTGGAGAATCAGCATTGCAGTAAACCACACCTGACTCTTTGAGGATTGTGTAAATTTCATCGTTTAACCATTGTTTGTTGCGAAATTCTATAGCCAGTTTTTGCGGATTCTTAAATAATAAGATTGTATTCTTTAGCAGTTCCGGATTATATTTTGTCCGGGGAGCTAACTGAAGCAGAATTAATCCTAATTTATCACCGAGTAGTGAGGCGGAGCTGTCAAATTTTCTAATATCATCATCAACATTAATTAGAAATTTACGATGTGTTATTGTTCTCGGGGCCTTAAGTACATACCTGAAGCTTTCATTAACCTGGCTTTTCCATTTAATATAAGTCTGGTCTTTAAACCACCTGTAAAAAGTAGCATTTATTTCAACAGAAGAAAAATATTTACAATAATGGATAAACCATTTTGACTTTGGTAAATCGCCGGGATAGAATTTGTTTTTCCAGTGATCGTAAGTCCATCCGGAGGTTCCAATATAGAATTTTATTTCTTTTTTAATTCCGGAGGAATTAATAGCAGACATTTATGATATCTATTAAATTTTTCGAGGTCTAGACTCTATATATTTCAAGTTTTGTTATCCGGCCATCATATATTTCAGCATAAGTGTATTTTCCATACCAAAGCGGACCGGGGTTTGCCAGTCTTGTTTTTCCAATTGTATCAATTCCAATACCCTCATGTATATGGCCTGTAAAACAAACAAGAGGTTGATATTTTTCGATAAAAGAACGCACCGCCTTGCTCCCGACATGAATGCCATCACGGACTTCATCATTTAAAGTATCAACAGGGGGCTGGTGTGAAACAAGTATTAAATTTGTTTTAACCGGTATTCCGGAAACTGAACTTGTAAGTAATGCCTCAAGTTCATCCTCTGTAAATTCATTTGGTGTTCTACCCGGGCATGGCAATGATCCTCCAAGTCCAATTAATGTCAGCCCATCAAATGATTTTGAAGTACCATTTAAATTGTACCCGCTTTCAGTAAGATATTTTTCAACCCCGGGATAATCGCAATTACCTGAAACGGCAAAGATATTTGAATTATACTTTTTTACATTTTCAAGTACTTCCAAAGCGTCATTTTCCCTGCCAAAATGGGTTATATCGCCCGAAATAATTATTGCATCAGCTTTTGCCAGTATATTTGATATCTTGTTAATATTATCAGCTTTCCCGTGAATGTCGGTTAGTCCGATTAACAACATTTTTATAATTGTTTAATTGAATAGTAAAGCCGGGGCTCCTGGTGTTTTTACATAATAATAAAATTAAGATTTTTTGTCAATAAAGTGAAAACTTTAGTTTTAAAATAAACGTAAAGAGAGCAAATTATAACTAAATCTATATCTTACCTGGCTCCCGGGTTAAATTTAGCAAATATAACAAGTATGATAGACTGAGGAAAAAATCCGGAGTATGATAATGTTTGCAATAATTTTGATGCTATGCGTCATTATAATTACAACTCTTAAACATTAATTACAATGACACTAAAAAAGATAATGCTTGGAATTGACAGGGAAATGATCCCCGATATCGGATTTTACATGATGTCTTTGTTTTTTAAAGTATATTATTTTTTCAGGTCCCAGGATAAATATTTTAACAGTTTTGGAATTAAACCTGGCTTTGTTGTTATAGATTATGGCTGTGGTCCTGGAGATTACATAAAACCAGCTTTAGCAGCCGTTGGAGAAAAAGGTAAAGTTTATGCTGTTGATATTCATAAACTGGCAATAAAATCTGTAAAGAAGTTAATTAAAAGGAAAGATATGCACAATGTAATTCCTGTTTTAGCTGACGGATACTCATGCAGTATTAAAGATAATAAAGCAGATTTGGTATATGCTCTGGACATGTTTCATATGATTGAAGATGTAAACCCTTTTTTGTATGAGCTCAACAGACTATTAAAAAAGGACGGTATCTTAATCCTGGAGGATGGTCATCAGAAAAGGGAATCGACAAAAGAAAAGGTCAGGTATTCCGGGAAGTGGGAGATTATAGAAGAGACTGAAAGGCATATAAGGTGTAAACCGTTAAAATAGATTATATTTATATAACAAAACTAAACAGGTTTACCATGGTAATAAAAAATTTGAAAGAAGTACCTTATGAAGAAATGTCAGCTTTTAAGGGAGTGAAAAAGCAAATTCTTATAGGCCCGAAGGATGGCTCTGTTGAAATAGTAATGCGCTATTTCAGCCTTGAACCGGGAGGAAACACCCCCTATCACAGCCACGGGTTCCCTCATGTTATTAAGGTTGAAAAAGGAAAGGGTATAGTAATTGATAATTATGGTAAAGAGCATCCATTGGAAAACAACCAGGTGGTATATATTCAGGATGATGAAATACACGGATTTAAGAATACAGGGGCCGAATCTTTTGATTTTATATGTATTGTGCCTCCAAGGGGCGAGACTTAATATTTTTGAAGCAAGTTCACGATAGTCTGAATCGAGAATAGAATGGTCAGACTGACAAAATTAAGTTATCTGTTATAAGGGGTCGACATCAATAATCATTTGAAGGGATTTGAATTCATGACGGTAAAGAAGCTTATCGATTAAGTCTTTAATTATCTTCTTTGACTTGATGATCGATTTTTCTTTTTCGAGTTTAAATAATATCCTTTTTAAGTACAAGTCATGTTTTCTGCTGATTATTGGTGATTCCGGCCCTAATATTCCTTCGCTGAATTTTTTTCTGAGATTATTTGCAAGCGAGTATGAAGCATCATTTAATATTTCTTTATTTTTATGTTTTAACGTTATTTCAATCAACCGGTAAAATGGAGGATATTTAAATTTTTTTCTGTCCTTAAGTTGATTATTAAACATTGAATGATAGTCATTGTTTTTAACATTTTGAATGATTATGTTCTCAGGGTCTGATGTCTGAATAATAACAATCCCTCTGTCATTTTTTCTTCCTGCTCTGCCACTGACCTGCGCCATTAACTGATAACTTCTCTCATATGATCTGAAATCGGGGAAATTAAGCATATTATCAGCATTAAGTATCCCGACAACCCTGACATTATTAAAATCCAGTCCTTTTGTAACCATTTGAGTACCTACAAGAATATCAATATTCCCGGATTCAAAATCGGATATTATTTGCTCATATGATTTTCTTGTCCGCGTACTATCTAAATCCATTCTTTTTACCCTGACCCCAGGGAAAAAAATGTGAATTTCATCTTCAATTTTCTCAGTTCCAAATCCCTGCGTTAATATTGACTTGCTCCCGCAGATGTTACAGGATTCCGGTATTTTTGCTTCATAGCCACAATAATGACAAATTAGTTTATTAATATGTTTATGATATGTTAAACTGACATCGCAATGTATGCAAAATGGTATCCAGGCACATCCGCTGCATTGTATATACGGGGAGAATCCTCTGCGATTCTGGAACAGAATTACCTGTTCTTTATTTTCAAGGGCATTTTCAACAGAATTTAATAAAACAGGAGAAAATAATGATCGCATTTCCTTTTTCATACGGGCTTTACGAACATCAACAACTTCTATTTCAGGCATTTCAAGTTCCAGGTAGCGGATTTTTAATTCCGCAAATCCGTATTTGCCGGTTTTTGTATTATAAAAGGATTCAATTGAAGGTGTAGCTGTGCCCAGCAAGACTTTGGCACCATGAAACCTGGCAAGCATTATTGCTGAATCTCTGGCATGATATCTTGGTGCGGAATCAGATTGTTTATAAGTATTTTCATGTTCTTCATCTATTATAATGAGTCCTAATTTATCAAAAGGCAGATATAGTGAAGAACGGGCCCCTAATATTACTTTGTAGCGGTTTTGGCCATGTGTGGTTTTTCCAATTATATTTTCCCAAATCTCAACCCTTTCGTTATCGCTGAATTTTGAATGGTAAACAGCGACTTTATCTGCAAAAATATTTTTTAATCTGTTTATAATTTGCGCAGTAAGGGCAATTTCCGGTAGCAGATACAATACCTGTTTATTTTTCCTGATTTGTTCATTTATTAAGTGAATATAAATTTCGGTTTTGCCACTTGAGGTAACACCATGGAACAATACCACATCTTTGTTTAAAAATCCATTTTTGATTTGAGACAGAGCCTTTTTCTGATGAGTATTTAAACTGAAGGGCTCCCTGTGGTTCCTGAAATCTTCTGAAAACCTGCTTACCTCCTTTTCATAAGTTTCAAGTATTCCTTTTTTTACTAAGGAATTTAGTGTTGTGCTGACAGCTCCTGTACTTTTCAGTAATAGTAATTTTTCTACTTCTTCAGGGGGGCTTTTTTCATATGAATTTGATAAATCCAGGTAAGTGGTTAAAAGTTTGAGCTGTTTGGGGGCTTTTTCCAGAAGATTTAAAATTTTATTCAGTTCATTTTCATTATTAATATCAGGATTTATTCTTACATATGACTTCTTTTTAGGCTTATATCCTTCTTTTAATTTCTCTTCCAGAAAAATTACTCCCTTGTCAAACATTGATTTCAGTATTTGCATAACATCTTTTTTATCAGTAAGGGATGCAATTTCTTTAACGTTTAATACATTTTGTTTTTGAAGAACATTTAAAACAAGTACTTCTGTTTCACTTAACTTAATATTTTCATTGTAATCCGGGACAGGAAAAACCTTTGTTTCACTTTCCAATTTAAGTCCGGTTGGTAAAGCTGTTTTAAAGACTTCTCCAATGCTGCACATGTAATATTCAGCAATCCATTCCCAGAATTTAAGCTGAATTTCATTCACGAGGGGAATATCATCCAGTATTGATAAAATATTTTTAACCTCGTAGTTGACCGGTTTAAAATTATGTACTCTCCTTACCAGTGCTGTATATATTTTTCTTCTGCCAAACTGAACTATAACTCTTAATCCGCTCCTGATCTTTCTGGATTGTTCTTTACTGACTTTATAAGTAAAAATATTTTCTACCGGCAATGGCAGTATAACATCTGCAAATTGAGGCAAGTTACTCATAAAGTTATTTATTGGTAGTATATGATTTCAGGTTTTAAATTTAAATCAATCAAATTGAAATATAAAAGTAATACTTAAAGTCAACAGCCGGAAGCTAAAATAGTATCAAAGAAACCCGGCCTTAGTATACCCTGGATGCAGGAATTCTTTTAAATACAATTCCGCTTCTGCTGGGCAGATAAAGTTTCAGATATTCAGGTGAAGATAATTTGCCTGTTCTGGCAGCATAGTAAAATAATGATTCGTCTACATGTCCGAACCCCCCGTAACTCTTCGAATCAGTATTAAGGACTATCTTAAATTTCCCTGTACCAACATTTATGCCATAATCTGTAAAGGATTTTGTCGGATTAAAGTTAAAAACAAATAAAAAATCTTTTCTTTCAAATGCCAGAACCTGGTCTCCCTGGTTATTTACACAAAGTCTGCAAAAGGAATTGCTTAAAATGTCTAACTTTGTAAAGAGCTGGATCATATCGTTATCGAAATCAGCAAGATAGTGATAGCGAAGATTAGTATTTTCCAGGAGGTTCCATTGCCTTCTGGCATATTTATAGGACCAGTTATTACCTTCTCTCGGGAAATCAATCCATTCGGGGTGGCCAAACTCGTTCCCCATAAAATTCAAATAACCTCCTCCTGAAGTTGCTATTGTTACAAGACGAATCATTTTGTGCAGGGCTATGCCACGATCTATTAAAAGATTCTGAGAATCTTTATTCATAAACCAGTACATCTCTTTATCGGCAAGCCTGAATATTATAGTTTTATCTCCTACTAATGCCTGGTCATGAGATTCTGCATATGAAATTGTCTTTTCATCTTTTCTTTTGCTGGTTAACTCGTAAAATAGTTGTGAAACATCCCAGTTTTCATCAGGTACTTCCTTTATAATTTTAATCCAGTAGTCAGGGATGCCCATGGCCAGCCTGTAATCAAAACCAATGCCTCCGTTTTTAGCTTGCTCGGCAAGGCCCGGCATTCCGCTCATTTCTTCTGCTATTGTTATGGCTCCGGGGTTAACCTGATGAATAAGTTTATTCGCAAGAACAAAATATGATATGGCATCTTCATCCTGGTTACCATCGAAATACATATCATAGTGGTTGAAGTCCCTGGATAAACCATGGTCATAATATAACATACTTGTTACACCGTCAAAACGAAACCCGTCAATATTATATTCATCTAACCAGTATTTACAATTAGACAGCAGAAAATGAAGAACCTTGTCTTTACCATAGTCAAAACACAGAGAATCCCATGCTATGTGTTCCCGTCGTGCGCCTTTATGAAAATATAAATGTAAATTACCATCAATATTTCCAATTCCTTCAAGTTCATTCTTAACTGAATGGGAATGAACCAGGTCCATAACAATACCAATACCTGCGCTATGTGCTTCATCAATTAACTTTTTGAGATCTTCGGGAGTGCCAAATCTTGATGAAGCTGCAAAAAAATTCGCAACATGATAGCCAAAGGAACCATAATAAGGGTGTTCCGGGATTGCCATTAACTGGATGGTATTATAATTTGCTTTTATGATTTTTGGAAGGATATTTCTCCTGAACTCGTCATATGTGCCAATTTTTTCTTCTTCTGTGGCCATTCCTATGTGGGCCTCATAGATTACAGGAGATTTTGAAGAATAGTCAATTCTGTCATATTTCCATTGATACGGTTCCTGAGGAGCCCAAACCTGGGCATTAAAATTTTTTGTGACCTCATCCTGGGAAACTCTATTTGCATAGGAAGGAATACGAAATCCATGTCCTCCTTTCCAGTGTATGGATAATTTATATAAATTTTCATGGTGAATTGCATCCAGGGGAATTATAGCCTCCCAGTTGCCATTTGCTGTCTTTTTAAGTTCAAATTCCGGTAATTCCTGCCACTTATTAAATTCTCCTATTAAAAACATCTTTGATGCATTCGGTGCGGATTCTCTAAAGATCCAGTTTTCTTTTGTTTTGTGTAATCCATAGTACAGATGCCCGTTAGCAAAGTCTGACAGACTATTATAACCTTTGGTAAGTTCTTTTTCTTTTTCCAGAGCCCTATGATACCTTTTGTAAATTATATCTTTATAAGGCTCAAGCCAAGGATCATTTTTAATAATTGCCAGGATTTCGGTATTCATTATAAAATAAGCTATAAAGCTATTTAAATTGAAATTAGTATTTATATATCAATAATCAATTTAATATATTTTGTTAAAGATAAGAAACTAAAATATGTAAATATTTATAATTTTGCACCTTCAAAATAAAATGCCGGGAGATAAATTGAAGATTTATAATGATACTGAAAATTTTAATGCTAAAAATCCAGTAGTATCAATTGGTATTTTCGATGGAGTACATATTGGGCATAAGAAAATTATTGACAGGTTAAATGAATTGGCGGTCAAATATAAAGGTGAATCGGTACTTGTTACATTATGGCCTCATCCTAAAGAAATTCTAAAACCTGAAAATAATAACTCGCTTTTATTAACCACACGGAAAGAAAAAGAGTACTTACTTGAAAAATCAGGTATTGACAATTTAATTACTATTACTTTTACAAAGGAGTTTTCACAAATATCTTTCAGGGATTTTGTCAAAGATTATCTCATTGCTAAAATAAAGGCAAAACATATAGTAATTGGCTATAACCATCACTTTGGTAAAGACAGAAAAGGAGACTTTCAATATTTAAAGAGTATATCTGAAGAATATGGATTTAGTGTTGAACAGTTGAAACCTGTAATCTTTCAGAAATCATATGTAAGTTCCTCTTCAATACGTCAAAATCTTGAAAAAGGTAAAATAGAAACAGCAAATATTCTTTTGGGGTATAATTATTTTATTAATGGTAATATTATAATTGGCGACAAGATTGGAAGGAAATTAGGATTTCCGACTGCAAACATAAAGTTGAATGATTCTCACAAACTACTACCCAAAAACGGAGTATATGCTGTTAAAGTCTCGTTGGACAAGAAGGAATATAATGGGATGTTAAATATTGGTACCAGTCCGACTCTCAGGGGGAATTCTTCTCACAGGACAATTGAAGTTCACATAATTGATTTTAAAGGAGAAATTTACGATAAAGAAATAAGTATTAATTTCATAGGAAGAATAAGAGATGAGAAAAAATTCAGAAATGAAAAGGAATTGATAGACCAGTTAAATTATGATAAACATAAGATATTAAATCTTTTGTCAAAATGAATTTCTATTTGGTTAAAAAATTAGCTAATTCATAACTTTTTAAGTTAATTTTGTGTTTTTAAATACATTTAATATTAAGGAATAAAAAAATGATTATGAAATCAGGGGCAATAATAGAGACATTACCATACAAAGTAAAAGACATTGAACTTGCAGACTTCGGAAGAAAAGAGATAGAGATAGCTGAAAAAGAGATGCCTGGTTTAATGGCAATAAGAAAGAAATTTAAAGATTCAAGACCATTGGCTGGTGCCAGAATTTCCGGTTCCTTGCATATGACTATCCAGACTGCTGTCCTCATAGAGACACTGGTTAAGCTGGGAGCTGAGGTACGTTGGGCAAGTTGTAATATTTTTTCTACACAGGATCATGCTGCAGCAGCCATAGCTAAAGCCGGAATACCAGTATTTGCCTGGAAAGGTGAAACCCTGGAGGAATACTGGCGGTGTACGGATCAGGCGCTTACATTTCCGGGTGGCAAAGGGCCCAATCTGGTTGTGGATGATGGAGGAGACGCAACCCTGCTTATTCATAAAGGATATCAGGCTGAAAATGATTTCTCAATTCTTGAAGTCAAACCATCAAATCATGAAGAAGGTGTAATACTTAGTCAATTAAAACAGACGCTTAAGTCAGATCCGGGTAAATGGCACAGGATAGCGCAGGGATGGAAGGGGGTTTCCGAAGAAACAACAACTGGAGTGCACAGGCTATATCAGATGCAGGAAAAAGGAGAATTATTGGTCCCTGCAATAAATGTTAACGATTCAGTTACTAAATCCAAGTTTGACAATTTGTATGGCTGCAGGGAATCGCTGGCTGATGGATTAAAAAGGGCTACTGATGTCATGATTGCAGGCAAGGTTGTTGTCGTCCTGGGATATGGTGATGTTGGAAAGGGCTGTGCAAAGTCTATGAGGGCTTACGGAGCGAGGGTAATTGTTACGGAAATAGATCCGATATGTGCATTGCAGGCTGCAATGGAGGGATTTGAAGTAACAACTATGGAGGATGCAATTAAAGAAGGTAATATTTTTGTTACTGCTACAGGTAATAAGGATGTTATGGACATTGGACATATGACCCGGATGAAAGATCAATCGATTATATGTAATATAGGACATTTTGATAATGAAATACAGGTAGATAAGCTATACACGTATTCAGGCATTAAAAAAATAAACATTAAGCCACAGGTAGATAAGTTTACTTTTCCCGATGGCCATTCGGTATTTCTTCTTGCTGAGGGGAGACTGGTAAATCTGGGATGTGCTACAGGGCATCCATCATTTGTAATGAGTAACTCTTTTACAAACCAGACACTTGCCCAGATTGATCTGTGGCAAAACGATTATGCTGTCGGAGTATACCGATTACCTAAAAAACTGGATGAAGAAGTAGCAAGATTACATCTTGAGCATCTTGGAGTTAAATTGACCAGGTTAACAAAAGAACAGGCCGGCTATATAGGTGTACCTGTTGAAGGCCCTTATAAATCAGATCATTACCGATACTGAGCCTGACAATACATTTTATTACTTTAGCGGAACAGGTATTTAGATAATCTGAAATTATAACAGAGTCTGTTATATATTTTCTTCCTGATTACATTATTCTAATTATAAATATATAGAATATTTGTATTGGGATTAAAAGTAGTTCTGAATTGCTTAAGAGGACACCGGGAAACACTTTGTTCTGTAGGGAATCCTGAATACCATAATTGATACCTGGAACTACATATGGGACATTCAGCGAACATAAAATTATCGATAGTCTCAACAGGGACACTTTCGTCTACATTGTAAGGACATGTTCTGTCATAAGCGAAATACTCATCCTCATTGTTACAATAAATTATTATTCCATTGTTATTATAACCTAATGAAGTCACACCAGCAGTACTCTTAGTTATTATTAACGATTTCGTTGGAGCAAGATTGAAAAGAATCATATTCAGGGATAAATTTACATAAGTGTCAGGTACAACATCACAGCTTTCCTTTTCACAATTCAGAGGTAGTATCTGAAAAAGAATTATTAGAAAAAAAATTTTTAACTTTGAATGTCTGTTAATAAATTTCAATGCTTCCTGAATTTTAATAAAAGTATTGAATTTGACCATAAAACATTTCATATTATTATTACTAGCTACAAAATTAACAATTCTTGGATTGCATTCACAAACAAGAAAGATTAGAGTGGCACAAAAGAATGCTGAAAAAACTGAGCAACTACAAAAAAAATACTATCAGAAAGCCAGAAAATTTATCGTAAAGGAAAGAAGAAAAATGCAGGATAAAAACACACAAAAGAGAATGGCAGAAGCAAGGAAAAGAGCCCATAAGTTTAACAAGAGACATAATGATATATTTTTTATTAGATTTATAAAAAAAAGAAAAATAAAATAATAAGTCATGGAAGATCTTACAGGATTAATTATTTACATTATATTGGCTATTATAGGTGTACTGGCTGGTATATACAGTAATAAGAACAGAAAGAAGTCAGTTTTGCCTCGACCTATAGAATCATCGTCAGTTGAAGCGGAACCAGCAGAAAGTTTTGAAAGCGAATATGATCCCTTTGCCGGAATATTTGAAGAAAAAGTTGAAGAAGAAGATTTAGCAGCTGAAAATGATATAAGGGAAGAAGAATTTGTTGCTGAACAGGATATTAACAAGGAAGAATTAATTATTGGACAGGAACCTAAAAAAGAAGATAGTTATAATAAAGGATATGAAGAGGGAGAAGCAGTATTTGATGAAACTAAAAAAGTTTTAATTTCAGATGTAGAATCAGAAATAACAGCCGGTGAAATTTCAGACACAGAATTAATTAAAGATACATCATTAACTGAAGAGGAAAAGCCCATAATAGCTGAACATGTTGAAACTTCAAAGAAGAAAGAAAAATTTGATATAAGAAAAGCAGTTATATACTCAGAAATTTTGAAAAGGAGGGAATATTAGAATGATTTTAATAAAATTTATATTCTTAAACTCTTTCATTAGGCTTCATTTTTTTTAGTTAAATATTTTCATTAATTTTGTGTCAATTAAAGAATTCTGAGTTTTCGGGATTCTTTTTTGTTTTTTTATATTTTCTTTTAAACAGAGGTCGTAATATGACAAATTTCTCATATGTTACCGAAGAAGGTTTAAAGAGGTTGAAAGATGAATTAGATCATTTGTTAAATGTTGAGCGCCCTGCTATTTCCAAATTAATAGCCGAAGCCAGAGATAAAGGTGATTTATCAGAAAACGCTGAATATACGGCTGCCAAAGAAGCACAGGGGATGCTTGAGCTGAAAATATCAAAGCTTCAGGATATGCTGCTCAATTCGAGGATTATTGACAAGTCAAAAATTGATACTTCCAAAATTCAGATATTAAATAAAGTAAAGATTAAAAATAAACTTAACAATAAAGTAATGGAGTATACCATAGTATCTGAAAGTGAAGCTAATTTAAAAAAGGGTAAAATATCGTTTAGTACTCCTATAGCCAAAGGATTGATAGGTAAAAAAGTCGGCGATATTGTTGAGATTAATGTTCCCTCCGGGACTATTCCATTTGAAATTATTGAAATTTCAAGATAAATTATAATTCTTATTTTCTTTTTGCCTGTATTTTCAAAGTCTCGTTCGCTTAATATACATAATTTTAAATTAATTTTTAAAAATGGCCACTATCTTCACCAGGATAATTAAAGGAGAAATCCCTTGCTATAAAATAGCTGAAGATGATAATTTTTTGGCTTTTTTAGATATAAATCCACTCGCTAAAGGACACACCCTAGTTGTTCCCAAGAAAGAGGTGGACTATCTTTTTGACCTGGATGATAATTTGCTGGCAGGCTTAAATGTTTTTGCAAAAAAGGTAGCAAAAGCAATTGACAAAGTTATCGATTGTAAAAGAGTTGGGGTAGCTGTTCTGGGACTCGAAGTTCCGCATGCACATGTTCACCTGATACCGATAAATGGCTTATATGACATCGATTTTTCAAAACCCAAGCTTAAATTGAACGACAAAGAATTTAAGGAGATTGCTGAAATGATAAAAGCAGCGCTTTGAGATAAAGTTACCGGACAATCATAAATTCTATTTTATTCTTCCCGGATTCTTCCTGATAAACTCATTCCAGCTTTTATAACTATTTGAACCAGCTGACAGGTTTTTCTGATAAAAATGACATAGTGCAACTGCCAGTCCGTCAGTTGCATCAAGTTTTTTGGGGATCTTATCAATTTTAAATATGCTTTGTAATAAGGATGCTACCTGTTCTTTTGAAGCGTTACCATGACCGGTTATTGAAAGTTTGATCTTTCTTGGGGCATACTCAAATATAGGAATTGAGCGATTCAATGCTGCAGTAATTGCTGCACCCTGAGCCCTTCCAAGAAGCAGCATCGATTGAACGTTCCTGCCATAGAATGGGGCTTCAATAGCAAGCTCATCAGGATGATACTGATCAATAAGTTGTGTTGTTCTTTCATACAATTTCTTTAATTTGATATAATGATCAGTAAATTTATTTAGTTCAATAATACCGAGGCAAACAAGTAAAGGCCGGGAATCAATTATCTTTATTATTCCATAACCCATTATGTTAGTTCCGGGGTCGATTCCTAATATTATTCTTTCAGTACTCAATACAGGAAATATTGGATTAATATGCTCTTAAAAATTTATTTATCTGCCTGTCTGTTTCCAGTAAATATGCACCTCTGGTAGATTTTTTCCTGGATACAGAAGGTGCTCCGGTTTCCATAATATTTAAAGTCTCCTCAAGACAGTCTTCCTGAGGATCGCCAAAATCTCTTGTTATATCATCTTCCGAATATGAATCCGGAACAAGACCATCATAAAAATCACCTTCATCATTACCATTAGTAAATTTAAAGCATACAGGTAATATCACATAATTGTAGTTTGTAAAAGGAAGTGCATACATGCCTACCGGTTTCCCGTGTGTATTATTACCTACCAGGATAACGTCCATGTATGGTTCCAGTCCGTTAATTAATAATTCACTGGCAGATGCGGTTGAATTTGTTCCAATAAAAAATATCCTTTCCAAATCAAATCCGTTTTCGTTATATGGTACATTAATAACTGTATCCAAATCAGGATACTTATTGTTATGGAGAAATTTTACAAAGACCCTGTCAGAATATTTATTTCCGGCTATCCAGCCGGCCAGATACTCTGCAACAGACACACTGCCTCCGGAATTATATCTAAGGTCTATAATAAGTTCATCTATATTATTGTTTTTAAATTCTGTAAAAACATTATCGATTTCTGATATTGCTGCGGATATAAAATCCTGAAATACAATGTAACCAATAAGTTTATTATTGCCGGATATTATCTCATGGTACAATACAGGAGTAATATCCAGTGCCTCTTTAATAAGATACAGGGTTATGTATTCACCTTCTGAATTTATAAATTCGAACTTATTTCTTATACCAATTTCCCGGGGGCCTATCAGTTCCCCTAAGTTGTCCCTGGTGATAACAACATCATTTATCTTATCAACAATCCAGCCTCTCCTGATTCCCTGTTTAAAAGCCTCAGTAGATGTATAGATAAAAGAAATTCTAATTCTGTCTGAGCTGTCTGTGCCTAAAAGTAAACCATGACCTATCATTTCTCCTTCTTCAAAGTATTGCAGGTATTCGTCTTTAGGCATTACATAACTCCATTTGTCCAAAGGCTTATATTTTAAATAATCCATCAGTTCATACGGGGTTTCAAAAGAACTTATATCAGCATCCGGTACATACTCATACCACAGATAAATATCTCGCATTACTTTGTAAATCTCGCTATTAACTATAAACTCGTCACTAATGTCATCCTTTGAACACAAGTGGAAGAAAAAGAATACGACGGCAGCTAAAAAGTAAAATAAAATATTTCTTTTAAAAAATCTCATTTCTGGCGTATTTGTTGAATTATTATACCCAAAACTATTAAAATTAATCCAATAATGGATGTAAAAAATATATCTTCCTTAAGTACAAAGTGTATTAGAATTAGTGATAAAAAAGGAGTTATATAAATTAAATTAGATACTCTTTCAGTTGATTTAGACAATTGTAATGCTTTAAGCCAGAATACAAAAGTTATACCCATTTCAAAAATACCTGTATATATTGCTGCATAGAAACTTACGGTAACCTTAAAATTGAAATCCGAAAAAATCATACATGTAATGACAATATATATTCCTGAGAATAAAAAGTTAAAGAAGAGTTTGATTTCATCATCTCTTTTATCTTTGATATTAAGAATCCAGAATAACGACCAGATTACCGAGGATATTAAGGCCAGAAATATACCAAACGGTTCAATAATTTTGTAACTGATTAAATTCCCCTGAGCCGAGATAAAAAAAACACCTGCAAAGCTTACAAGTATAGCCAGTATGTTTTTAATTGATATTTTTTGTCCTAATAAGGGAATTGACAATATAGTCAAAACAACAGGCCACGTAAAGTTCAGTGGTTGAGCGATTTGTGCAGGTAATAGCGAGTAGGCTTTGAATAAAATAATATAATACAGATAAGGATTTAAAAATCCCAACAGAACAGACCTGGAATGATATCTTATATTGTAATTAAAAATTTTATGGAATTTGCCAGTTGAAATTACTACGAAAAATGTAACCAAAATAGCTGTAAGATTAGCTATTAGTAATAAATGCAGAAAATTTAGATTATTTAAAGCAATTTTGAAAGCTGAGGCTACAGTTGACCAGAAAAGAATTGTCAGTAATGCAAAAGCATATGCTTTCCCGGGATTTTTTCTGTTATCCATCAATTATTTATTGATAATAATAATGAATTAATATCATTTTAATTTAATTTTATAAAAAAATTCTAAAATATATATAGAATTATAAACATCTTATATTAATATGTTTTGCTAATAACTTATATTAAGTTATAGGATAAAGGGGATATATAGATTAATAATGATTACTTTTTTATTAGAACAACGTGAAAATCAATTAATTTTTTTATTTTAATAAAATTATTATTCAATAATATTAAATATTTTAATTTACATATTATTGAAAAAAACTAATCAAAATAATATGAATAAAAAGGTTTTTATGCTTCTTAACGCATATTTTATGATTTTTATTACTCTTCTTGCACAAGAGCCAATAAAACATGCAAAAAAGGTGTTTATATCTCCTGCTGGCAGAATTTATATTCAAAAATACCTGCCGGTTTATTTAAGAATAGCTACTTCTCCCGATGAGGATGCCAAAAGCTATCTATTAAAAAGTGAGGTGACAACCAAATATTCAAATCCCATGTATTTTGATACTGAGGGGTATAATACTGTACGTTCTCCGTGGTGTGTTGACACTTTTACCAAAAAGCCAGTTTATCCTAAGCAGGATATTATTTATGAAGTATATGCTGATGGATATCCCCCCAGATCAAAATTAAAATATGAAGGAACAAGTCAATACGTTAAAGATGGCAGAAAATATTTCGGGGGAGGTATAGAAATAATTATTACAGCGATTGATGCATTATCTGGTGTTGATAAGATATATTATTCAATAAATAATGAGAATTATAAACCTTATTCCGGTAGCATATCTGTTAGTGATGAGGGAGAATACACTTTAAAGTATTATTCGGTGGATAATGTTGGTAATGTTGAGGAAATGAAAACTGAATTCTTTATTATAGACATCACCTATCCCCAAACAGAATATGAAATTGATGGCATGACAAATGAGAATTATATATCGCCCGATGCCAGGATAATTTTAAAGAGCACAGATAGTCTTTCAGGAGTAAAAGATATTTTCTATCAAATAAATAATGGCCCTGTTATAAAGTATAGTACTCCTATACCTGTAAATATACTGGGTTCTGAATCAGGAAATATTTCTTTTTATAGTGTTGACAATATAGGGAACCAGGAAAATAAAAAGGTAATTGGCAGCTTTCCATCAAAAACTGGTTCGGGTGAAAGTACAGAGGATCATGAAGTAGTTTTCGAATTTTATATTGACAACAAACCTCCTGAGCTTACACTAAATTTAGAGGGGGTTAAATACCAGGGTAAATATCTCTATATATCTCCCAGCACTAAAATAAAATTAACTGCTACAGATGATAAGTCAGGTGTTGATAAGATTAAGTTCAGCATTAACTCGTCCGGTATGTTAAAAGATTATAATGAACCTTTTAATATTGATTATGGCGGATTACAGTCTATTTATTATACTGCAATTGATTTTGTGGGTAACTGGACCCCACTTAACACCCATAAGGTGTTTGTTGATATGAATACTCCAAATACAAGTTTCAATCTTTCAGGATTAAATTTCTTTAACAGAGATACATTATATATAACATCAGACACAAAAATATTAATAGATAACTATGATAATGAATCCGGGACCAAAAATGTTTATTATAAAATAAATAATGAAGAATTTAAAGAATATTCTTCACCCTTTTTAATTGATAAGGAAGGATTTCATAACATCACATATTATGGAACAGATAATGTGAATAATGAAGAAGAACACAAGGCTAAAGGTGTATTTATTGATGCTACACCACCGGTGATTCATTATCAATTTAATGTAGCACCTATTGGTTCCAAAATAATCAGGGATGAAGAATATACAGTTTATCCTACAAACGCGATAATATATCTCGGTTCTACTGATTATGCTTCCGGGGGTAAAAGAATTGAGTACATTATCAATAATAGTCCTGTAAAAACGGAATTGCCCATTAGAAATTTTAAACCGGGTAATTATCTTATTGATATTTTTGCATACGACGAATTGGATAACCGGCAGGTAAGCAAGCTTAAATTTTCTATTGAAAATTAAACCGGATGAATAAAAATATCATTTTATGGGTATTATTATTTACAGGTTTTCACATAAATAATTTACAGGCTCAGGAAGATAAATATATTAGTTTATTCCTGTATAATTTCACAAAACACTTTGACTGGCCTGATGAATATAAATTAGGTGACTTTATTATTGATGTTGTAGGCCATGAATCGGTATTTATGAAGTTAAAGGAACTGACTGCAACAAAGAAAGTCGGGGATCAGAGTATTGTTATCAGAAATTATACAGATATAACAATGATTGGGAAATGCCATATATTATTTGTAGGGCACTGGCAGAGCAGGTTTTTACCACAAATATTGGAAAGAATAGGTAACAGGCCAACTTTAATTGTGACCGAGAAAGAAGGTCTTATAAATGAGGGTTCTGCCATCAATTTTATTATTAAGGAAGGAGCTATAAAATTTGAATTTAAGAAGAGCAATGCCTTAAAATACGGCCTGAAGTTTGACCCAAGGATTGTTGAAATGGCTGAGACCGTTTATGAGTAACTTATGATATATAATTGAATCCTGTGTATTTGTTTAATATTTCCGGTATTTTAATTCCTTTTTCAGACTGATTATTTTCCAGCAATGCTGCTACAATTCTGGGAAGAGCTAAAGCGCTACCGTTCAGAGTATGGGCAAGTATTATTCTTTTTGTTCCCGGCTCCCGGATTCTTAGTTTCAGGCGATTTGCCTGATAAGATTCAAAGTTTGATACAGAACTTACTTCCAGCCATTTTTTCTGGGCAGCAGCATAGACTTCAAAATCATATGTAAGAGCAGAAGCAAAACCCATATCACCACCACATAATTTTACGATTCGATAAGGAAGTTCAAGCATCTTAACTAAATTCTCTACATGGTTAACCATTTCTTCCAGTGTTTCGTATGATTTTTCAGGATGCTGAATCTGCACAATTTCAACTTTATCAAACTGGTGAACCCGATTTAATCCGCGGACCTCTTTACCATACGATCCGGCTTCACGCCTGAAGCAGGGTGTATAAGATGTATTCTTTACAGGTAAGTCATTTGCGTTTAGGATTACATTACGATATATGTTTGTAACAGGGACTTCAGCAGTTGGTATAAGATAATAATTATCCGAGGGGATAGCATACATTAATCCTTCCTTGTCAGGTAACTGTCCTGTCCCAAATCCTGATTCCTCGTTAACGAGAAGCGGGGGCAGGTATTCCAGGTATCCGGCTTTTTCGTTTTCTTCAAGGAAAAAATTAATTAATGCTCTCTGCAGCTTTGCTCCTTTTCCTATAAATACAGGAAAAGCTGCTCCTGTAATTTTATTTCCCAATTCAAAATCAATTATGTTATATTTTTTTGCCAAATCCCAATGTGGCAAGGATATATGATCAAATTTGGGGATCCTGCCACCTGACCGTATTAGTTGATTGTTTTCCTCACCTCTCCCTTGTGGAACAGTCTTATGAGGAATATTAGGAATTTGCACCAAAAGTTCATTTAATTCAGATTGGGCACGGGTAAATTTTATGTTTAGTTCCTTAATCTCGTCTTTTAGCAGTATTGTTTTTTCACGTATAATATGTGCTTTTTTGTCCTCTTTGTTTTTCAGTAATATTCCAATTTCTTTTGAAAGAGTATTAAGTTCTGCTTGTTTAGAATTCTGGATTTTTTGAATATTCCTTCTATACTGGTCTACTTCAAGTACTTTGTTAATAATTTTATCAGCATCAAAATCCCTAATCTTTAATCTTTCTATAGTTTCTTCCCTGTTTTCCCGAATAAGATTAATTGTTAGCATTTTTATAATTAAAGAGAATTATTATTGTAATATTAAATAAAAAATCTCCTGTTTAGTTGCTAATATAAAAGAAATAAACAGGAGATTTGAAATATTTCAGATAAAATTTATTGAGATTCAGCAACAACTGAAACGAAAGACCTGTTGTCTCTCTTTTTATTGAATTTAACTGTGCCGTCCACAAGTGAAAATAATGTGTGGTCTTTTCCTATTCCCACATTTAAACCGGGATGATGTTTTGTTCCCCTTTGACGGACAATAATGTTTCCTGCTTTGGCAAACTGTCCGCCAAATAATTTTATACCTAAGCGCTTGCTTTCCGATTCTCGTCCGTTTCGTGAACTTCCTGCACCTTTTTTATGTGCCATTTTTTAAAGATTTTAAATTTATGCTTATTTGCTTTTCTCTTGTTCTTTTTCTTTTGACGTCTTATCAACCTGTGATTTACCTTTTGCTGCTGGTCTTTTATCAGCAGTACTTTTCGATCCGGCGCTTTTTTTTACCGGTTTCTTTTTACCAGGATCTCCTGCTTCAGTCCCTGTCTGCTTTGCTGAAGCTTTCTTTGCAGTAGTTGCTTTTATTGTTGATGCTGCTTTTGTTCCTGTTTGTTTCTCTGCATCTTCTTTGCCAGTAATGGTCTTTGCAGCAGGTTTCGCGATGGTAGCTTTTTTCGGAGTCTCTTTATCGGTGGTTCTGGTTTCAGAAATTTCCTTTTTTTCTGTTATTTTTTTTACGGATTCTTTTTCTGCAGTTGTTGCTTTGGCTGCTTTCCTTTCAGAAATGTCTTCGATTAATAGTTCGGTTAAATATTGCCGGTGACCGTTTAATACTTTATAGCCTTTTCTTTTTTTCTTTTTAAATATTTTAACCTTTTTATTTTTAATGTGGGATATAATTTTACCGGTAACACAGGCGTCTTTTAAATAAGGAGACCCAATTTTTATTTCTTTTTCATTATCTATAAATAACACATTATTAAGGTCAACTTTAGAACCAACCTCTCCCTTAATCCTGTTTATATAGACTTTCTTATCTTTTTCAACTTTAAATTGTTGTCCGGCTATATTTACTATTGCGTACATTAATTTATGTTATCAACAGGTTTTAAAACTTGGGTCTGCAAAAATATAAAAGTTTAATTGAACTACAAATAAATACCATCAAATATTTAATAAATGCCTGATAATTTATAGATTGTAATGGATAAGGTGCTGCTTTACACAATAATTATGAGCATATAATATGATTCCCAATCTGCAAATGAATAAGTATTTAATTATATTTGTATATAATTTAAGGCATTTTACAAAAAATCTTTGATTTAGTGTAACGAATGAGTAAGATTAAACTTAACGTACTTGGAATATCATATAGTCAAACTCAAACTGGAGCTTATGCACTGGTACTGGCCGAAGAAAATGGCAAACGCAGGATCCCGATTATAGTCGGTGGATTTGAAGCACAGGCTATTGCCATTCAATTGGAGGGATTAAAACCCCCAAGACCTTTAACACATGATCTGTTTCTTAACTTTGCAAGAACATTTAAGATTAATTTATTAGAAGTTACGGTTTATAAACTTGAAGAAGGCGTATTTTACGCAAAGCTTACTTGCGACAATGGCAGACAAATAATTGAAATTGATGCCAGAACATCAGATGCTATTGCATTAGCATTACGTTTTAAATGTCCAATTTATACAACTGAGGAAATAATGAGAAAATCAGGTATAATTCTGGATTTTGAAAAAGAAACTCATTCACAGTCAAAATCAAAGTCAGCCCCTGTTGCCAGGAAAGTGCAAATAAAGGAGGATAAACCTGCAGAGGAGCTCAGCAAAATTAGTTCTCAGGAGTTAAAAACACTTTTAGACGAAGCTATTAAAGAGGAGAACTATGAAAGAGCATCTATAATCAGAGATGAAATTAATCGAAGAAAAGACAAATGAGGTCTTGCAGCTAAAGGATCTTATTTAGTAAACATATTTGTTTCTCATTATTCTTGCATAAGTTAGAAACTCTAAAGAAGTAAGATTTTCAGGATTAAATTACTAAGTCAATTAGATGTATTAACCTGGTTCGTATAAAATATACTTCTAAATTTCATCTTAAGAATATACTGTTATTTCTGATTTCAGGTTATTAAGGATTCCCAATTTTTAATAAATAAATATTCAAATTGGAAAGGCTGATATATTAAAACTAAACTTAATAAACAGATTTTTATCAAAATAAGCTATATAGTTATAAATAATAGGAATTTCGCGGGGCAGGTAAGCAGTAAATAACGTAAAAAGCAAAAAAAAAGAACTTTTTAGTTATTTATACGTTTATATAAATCACTATGATATAGTTAGTTAATAAATATAGGATTGAATTGATAAGATAGTGAGCATATCTATTATTTTAAGAATTAAGTATATTTACTAGTAATTTATATAGTATTAATCATATATAATGGCCAGTAAAAAAGCATATAAGGATCTCGAAAGGGAAATAAATAAACTTGAAAGGGAGAAGGCCTTGTATTTAATTGATATTGAGAAATATCAGTCACTTTTTGATAACGCTCCTTTAGGGGTATTTCAGGCAACAATAGAGGGTAAATATACAGAAATTAATAATGCCTTTGCGAGATTACTGCGCTATAAAAATGCAGATGATGCTATAAATTCTGTTAAAGATATTTCCAGGCAGATATATGCTGATCCCTCAGAGAGAAAGAAGCTGGTTAAGGAAATTATTCAAGGTAAAAGCATTATACATCAGGAGACCTTTTTCAGAAGAAAAGATAATTCAGTTTTTCCTGTGAACTTAAGCTTGAATCTTGTTCATAATGAGCAGGGTAAACCTTTGTACATTGCAGGGACGGTTGAAGATATTTCTGAAAGGAAGAAGGCTGAAGAATTAGTGTTACAGGACAGAGATCAGCTTAGAATATTAATAGACAATATACCGGATTATATATATTTAAAAGACGCAAATGGCAGATTTATTATTGCAAATAAAGCCTTTGCAGGATTAGTTATGGCCGAATCACCGGAGGATCTGATTGGAAAACCGCCTTCAGATTTTATGCAGCATGAGTTTGCGATTAATTTTTTGAAAGATGATACAGAAACTTTGAAAAATGGTATAGCCATAATTAATAAGGAAGAGAAAGGATTTGTTGATCACGAAGGAAGAATATTATATGCATATACTTCAAAAATTCCTCTTAAAGACAGGCATGGTAATATTTCCGGATTGATTGGTATAGGGCGAAATATTACTGATTTAAAAGAAGCGGAACAACAAATTATTGAGAATCAGGCAAACTTAACTGCTGTAATAGAAAGCACAAAAAATTCTGTCTGGGCAATAGACAAAAGCTACAAATTGGTAACATTAAATACTTACTTTAAGAAGTTTTTCAAATCGTTCTTTAAAAAAGATATTAGCATTGGGATTAACATATTAGAAGTTTTACCTGAAAATGAAAAACTAAAGTGGAAAGAAATATACAAAAGAGCATTTAAAGGTGAACAGTGGATACAGAAGGATCATTATATAAGGTACAGAACTGACATATATTTTGAATACTACATTAATCCTATAATAGATAAAAATAATAATATTACCGGTGTTACAGTATTTTCAACCAATATCACAGAAAGAAAAATTGCTGAAGATGCGATAAGGGAAAGCGAGGAGAGATTCAGACAGTTGGCAGAAAATACAAATGTTGTATTCATCCTCTCAAATAAGCAAACTATTCTTTATGCTAATCCGGCATTTGAAAGGGTTTACGGAAGGAAAGTCAAGGAACTTATAAGTAATCCATCAATACTGGAAGAATATATCCACCCTGATGATAAAGATAGATATATTAATAACAGAAAAAAGGAATTAAGAAAGAAGTCTGAATTGGGCCAGCAGTATCAAATAATCAATGCCAGGGGTGAAACAAGAAAAATATGGACCAGAAGTTTTCCTGTATATAATGAAAAGGGCAGAATATATCGTTATGTTACTGTAATAAATGATATTACTGAACAAAAGGAGCTTGAATCAACTATTCTTAAAACTAAAACACAACAGAAAGCCATTCTTGATAATATACCTCATTTAGCATGGTTGAAAGATAGTGAGGGCAGGTATATTTCAGTGAATGAGTCTTTTGCTTTACATCATAATTTAAGTGCCTCTGAAATTATTGGGAAGACGGATTATGAAATTTGTCCAAAAAAGTTAGCTGATAAATATTATAAGAATGACTGTGATGTTAAGCAAAGTGGTAAAAGACAACTCGTTGAAGAAGTCATAACTGCAGAAGGCAGAAAGCGGTGGACTGAAACATTTAAAACACCTATATTCAATGAACAGGGTAAATTAATTGGGATAACCGGTATATCCTGGGACATTACTGATCGCAAAAAGATGGAGGAAACCATTAAAGAGAATGAAGAACACTTCCGTGCATTATTGCAAAATTCCTCTGATGCTATATCCATTCTTGATAAGAAAGGGAAAATAATCTTCGAAAGTTCAGTAAGAAACAAAATATTTGATTTTACTATAAAAGAACTTATAAATAAACCAATATTTGAAATTGTCCATCCTGATGATATTGACTATTTTAAGGAATTCTTTAAGGAAGTACTTAAAAGTCCCCGGAAACAAATAAAAAAGGAATATAGATGTCTTCACAAAAATAAAAAGTGGATATATGTTGAAAGCATTTTTTCCAATCAGCTGGATAATCCTTCTATAAATGGAATAGTTGTAAATTCAAGGGACATCTCAGAAAGGAAAATGGGAGAACTTAAAGAAAGGGTTTACCACGATAATTTAATCTTTCTAAGCAATTCCGCTCTTGACCTGCTGGGAATTTCCTCAAAAGATGATATTTATAAATACATTTCCGAAAAATTGTGCAGTTTCCTTGAGAATGCAGTAGTTATGGTTACTTCATATAATGAGAAAGATGAAAAATTTTGTGTTGAATATATATCAGGGTTAAGAGATAATAAATTAAAAATCATAAATATTTTAGGCAGGGATCCGGCAGGTATAATATTTCCGATAAATAAGGAAATTTCAAATATTGAAAATGCAGGTACTGTTATTACATTAAAGGAAGAACTGCTTGTTGAAAATCTAAGTAAAGAAAATTTTCAGAAACTGGAGGATATTAAGGAGGTCTTAAAGATTCACAAGATTTATAATATAACACTGGCCAGACATAATAAATTATTAGGCAATATTACAATTTTCACATTAAATAAGAGCATTATCAAGTTCAAGCATATTATTGAAACATTTGTTCATCAGGTATCTGTCGCATTACATAGAAGCCAGCTGGAGTACGAACTTATTATGGCCAAGGAAAGGGCAGAGGAATCCGATAAACTTAAAACGGCATTTTTAGCAAATATGTCGCATGAGATAAGAACACCTATGAATGGATTGCTCGGATTTGCAGAAATGCTGAATGACGATAAACTGAGTCCGGCCGACAGAAAAAAATATCTCAAAATTATTAATAACAATGGCAAAATGTTAATAAACCTTATAGATGATATAATTGATTTTGCAAAAATTGAGGCCGGCCAGATAAAGGTTGTGCACAGTGACTTTTCATTAAATTCACTTCTAAAACAGGTGCATTCATCATTTCTTTCTGAAAAACTTAAAAAGGAGAAATCAAAAGTCCAGTTAAGATTAAAGAAAGCTCTTACAAATGAAAATTGTTACATAAAATCTGAACCCAATCGTATTCGGCAAATATTAACCAATTTAATCAGTAACTCATTTAAGTTCACTAATAGAGGACATATAGAATTTGGTTACAGGCTTGTTGATAACAACATGCTGACATTTTACGTGGAAGACACAGGGATTGGAATTCCTCAGAAAAAACTAAATGTAATTTTCGAAAGATTTATTCAGGCGGATAGTTCACCTACCAGAAAATACGGGGGTTCAGGTTTAGGACTGGCAATATCAAAAGGACTGGTTGATTTACTTAATGGTAAAATGTGGGCAGAATCTGAGACAGGGAAGGGATCAACCTTCTATTTTACAGTTCCTTATGTGCCTACGAAGAAGGTAACCGAAGAAGATCATGAGAAAAAATCAAGAACAGACTATAGATGGGAGGGCAAATTATTCCTGATTGCTGAGGATGATAAGTTCAGTTACAAGTTTTTGGAAGGATTTTTAAAGCAGACCAAAGCTGAAGTGCTTCATGCAGTTGATGGGAGACAGGCTGTTGAACTTTGTATGAAAAATAAAAATATTGACCTTGTACTTATGGATATACAAATGCCCGAAATGAATGGCTTAGAGGCTACTGAGGAAATAAAAAAATTTAATAAAAATATTCCGATTATTGCGCAAACTGCAAATGCAATAACAGAAGAAAGACAGAAGTGTCTGAATGCAGGATGTGATGATTTTGTTACCAAACCTGTCAATATTACTGAGTTATATTCAAAAATAGACAGGTGGCTTTCTATTAAGGGGTAGTCCTTTCTTCCAGTTATTTCTAATAATTTTATATGCAGATATTCTCCATTATTACATTAACTCTACTCGTATTATATATTGTCAGAATATCTGGGTACCTGTCAGGTTGGAAGCAAGTAACCGAATTTAAACCCGGTAATTCTTTACATAAGATACTTATCAGTATAATTATTCCGTTCAGAAACGAGGAAAAAAATATCAAAGGGCTGTTAAAAGACCTGGTTAACCAAAACTATCCCGATGAACTCTTTGAAGTTATTCTGGTAAATGATCATTCTGAAGATTCGACCACTCAGATTATTGAACCTTTTTGCAGTAATCATAAGAATTTCCGGTTAATTCAACTACAGAAGAATTGTTATGGAAAGAAAGAAGCTATAGAGACTGGTATTCGAAATGCCACAGGGGAATTAATAGTAACTACTGATGCTGACTGCAGGGCTTGTAATAAATGGATATCTACAATTGCTGCGTATTATTTTGAATCTGATAAACCTGAAATGATTATAGGATTAGTAGACATATTGTCTGAGGATACTTTTTATAATAAATTTCAGCAGCTTGAGTTTTTAAGTCTCGTAGGATCAGGTGCCGGAGCAGTTTGTATATCACAACCCATATTTTGCAACGGAGCAAATCTTATTTATAAAAAGGAATTATTTAACAAGTATATGGATCCTCTGAACAAGACACTTGTGTCAGGAGATGATACATTATTTATGTTAAAGTTAAAAAGGGATTCTAAGCATAAGATAAGACTTTTAAAATCAAAAGAAGCTATTATTTATACAAAACCACAATTAACTATAGGCGAATTTATTCAGCAAAGAATCAGGTGGACATCAAAAGCAAGATTTTACAGAGACTATAATATAATATACAGCTCTATTATTGTGCTTACATTAAATGTGTCCATACTTATTTCAGGGATTTTAATTTTTACAAACAAATACTATTCATTGTATCCGGTCTTATTATTTGGGAAGACATTAATAGATTTTATTTTTATGAATACTATACTTAAGTTTTTTAATAAGAAGAGGCTATTAAAATATTTGATCTTATTTCAGGTTTTTTATCCTTTATATATTTCAATTATCGGAATTTTAGGCAATCTTGCCGGTTACAGATGGAAAAACAGAAAAACTAAAAAATATATATGATTACAAATAACTGATAAGTTAATTTCCCATTTCTGAAATAAATTTGATTCTCATTAATCTTATATCTTCTTCAGTGAATTCATCCTCTCCCAGTTCCTGCAATGCTTCTTCAATTGATTCGCTTTCAGCATCTTCCTTGAAGTAATCATATATTTCCTGCTGATGTTCCCTATCAATTACATAATCAATATAATAATCCAGGTTAAGTTTGGTTCCGGAATTAACTATTGATTCAATTTCATCCAGGAGGGTATTCATTTCCAAATTTTTTGCTTCTGCAATATCGTCAAGCGGTATCTTTCTGTCAATACTTTGTATTATATATACTTTAAGCCCCGATTTATTTACTACAGATTTTACTATCATATCCTGGGGGCGTATAATTTCTTTTTCCTCGACGTAATTTTTAATGAGTTCAATAAATTCTTTCCCATACTTCTTGGCCTTTCCTGTTCCGACGCCGGTGATATTTTGCAATTCTTCAATATTTATTGGATATTGAATGGCCATATCTTCTAATGAGGGGTCCTGAAATATTACAAAAGGTGGTAGATTTAATACTTTGGATGTTTTTTTTCTAAGATCTTTAAGAATACTGAATAACTCTTCATCAACAGTACCGCTCTTCATAGCAGGAGTAATAAATTCATCATCGTCATCCATATCTTTATATTCATGATCTTCTGCAAGCATGAAGGATTTGGGATTTATAAGGAACTCATGGCCTTTGTCTGTAAATTTCAGTAATCCGTAGTTTTCAATTTCTTTTTCAATAAGGCGTGCGACTAAAGCCTGGCGTATAACAGCACCCCAGAATCTTACATCTCTATCGTTTCCTGTTCCAAATAGTTCAATTTTATGGTGTTTATATGATTTGATGGCATTATTTTTAATCCCTGCCAGAATGCTGGCAATATGGTCGGCTTTAAATTTTTCTTTTACAGCAAAAATTACATTCAGAGCTTTTACAATATATTCTTTACCTTCAAATTGAGTTTTAGGATGCAGACAGTTATCACAATTATCACAGTTATTTTTCATTTCTTCACCAAAATAACTAAGTAATTGTTTGACTCTGCAACCCGAGGATTCAGTGTAGGAAACAGTTTCTAACAACAGTTGCTTCCCGATTTCCTGTTCAGCCACTGGCTTTCCCTGCATAAATTTTTCAAGTTTTTGAATATCTTTATAGCTATAAAATGCAATGCATTTGCCTTCTCCTCCATCTCTGCCAGCTCTGCCGGTCTCCTGATAATAACCCTCAAGGCTTTTTGGTATATCATAATGTATTACAAACCTGACATCAGGTTTATCAATACCCATGCCGAATGCAATTGTGGCAACAATAACATCCACATCTTCCATTAGGTATTTATCCTGGTTTTCAGTTCTCGTAGCTGAGTCCATTCCTGCATGATAGGGTAATGCCTTAATACCGTTTACTTTTAATGTTTCAGTTAATTCTTCTACTTTCTTTCTGCTCAGACAATAAATAATTCCCGATTTTCCGGGATTATTTTTAATGTATCTTATTATCTCTTTTGTTACATTTTTTTTTGAGCGGACTTCATAATAAAGATTAGGCCTCCTGAAAGATGATTTAAATATATCAGCATCCAGCATAGAAAGGTTTTTCTGTATATCATGCTGTACTTTGGGAGTAGCAGTAGCAGTCAGTGCTATCAGGGGAGCCGGACCAATTTTATTAATAATAGGTCTTATCCTTCTGTATTCGGGCCGGAAGTCATGTCCCCATTCTGAAATGCAGTGGGCCTCATCTATTGCATAAAAGGAGATTTTAACCTTCTTAAGAAAGTTAATATTTTCCTCTTTTGTTAAGGATTCCGGGGCTACATATAACAGTCTTGTTTTCTGACTTAAAACGTCCTGTTTAACTTTTTCAATCTGTAATTTGGTTAGCGATGAATTCAAAAAATGGGCTATCCCTTCTTCTTCACTAAAACTGCGCATCGAATCGACCTGATTCTTCATTAATGCAATAAGGGGTGAAATAACAATAGCAGTCCCATTCATCAATAGTGAAGGTAACTGGTAACATAATGATTTGCCACCACCTGTAGGCATTAACACAAATGTGTCCTTGCCTATAAGTACATTTCTGATTATAAGTTCCTGATTCCCTTTAAAACTCGCAAATCCAAAATACTTTTTGAGAACCTCAGCCAATGAAATTTCTGTTCCAACTCTCATATCCACATAAAATTACTTCTTTGATTATTTCATTTGGTTTATAATATCAAACAAGCTATAGCTATAATATTCAAAGAAATGATTTCTTATTTTCTATAAGGAATAAATTTTTTTATACTAATGATTAATAATAAATGTTTAATATCAGACATAAAAGTAACTTTCAATCTTAATAATTAAGAATTATCAATACATTTGTATTATTAAATTTATAAACTTTTTTTCAATTTTACTATATTCTGGTTTGTTTAATTTCCTTATATAAATATCTGTAAATGGCTGGTCATAATAAGGGTGAAATGACATTTCTTCAGCATTTGGAAGAATTAAGGTGGCATTTTATACGTTCATTTGCAGCTATTTTGATAGCGGCAATAGTAGCCTTTATTTTTAAAGATATAGTATTTGATAAAATAATATTCGGACCAAGAACTCCGGATTTTTTAACAAACAGAATGCTTTGCAAACTCGGTAAAATAATAAATAGCCAGAGATTATGCATAAACACAGATGCAAACCAGTTACAGAATATTCATATGACCGGTCAATTTCTGAGTCATATCAAAATATCGATTATTGCAGGGATCATTGTGGTATTCCCCTATATATTCTATGAGTTCTGGAGATTTGTAAATCCGGCTTTATACGAAAACGAAAGAAAAATTAGCCGGGGTGCGGTTTTTTATAGCTCATTGTTGTTCTTGCTGGGTGTCCTCTTTGGTTACTATATAATATCTCCTTTATCAGTTAATTTTTTGGAAAATTACAAGGTAAGTGAAAAGGTTGTCAATGAAATTAATTTAATGTCATATATCTCCATTGTTGCCACAATTGTACTGGCAAGTGGTATTTTGTTTGAATTGCCTGTTGTTATTTACTTTTTAAGTAAAATAGGTATAGTTACACCTGAATTTTTAAAAAAGTATAGAAAGCATTCAATTGTTGTTATCCTTGCCTTATCTGCAATTATCACTCCTCCTGACGTATTTAGTCAGATTTTAGTATCTTTTCCCTTAATTGCGTTATATGAGATAAGTATTTCAATATCTCGAAGGATTTATAGAAAACAGGAACAGGAAAATTTGGCTGGTTAATAATTCTATAACTACAAATATGAAATTACGGACTGAAAAATTAGTAAAAAGATACCGATCAAGAACAGTTGTAAAGTATGTTTCTTTTGATGTTGAACAGGGCGAAATTGTCGGACTCCTTGGTCCGAATGGAGCAGGTAAAACAACTTCTTTTTATATGATAGTTGGGTTGATACCTCCCAATGAAGGAAAAATATTTCTTGATGATGAAGATATTACCAATGAGCCGGTTTATAAACGTGCCCGAAAAGGTATAGGATATTTATCACAGGAAGCCTCGGTCTTCAGAAGGCTTACTGTTGAGGATAACTTAAAGGCAATACTGGAAATGACAGATTTGTCCAAAGAAGAGCAAAGACAGAGAACAGAGGCATTGTTAAAAGAATTCGGGCTTAATAAAATAAGAAAAAGTCTGGGTATCCAGCTTTCAGGAGGAGAAAGAAGAAGAACAGAAATTGCCAGGGCTCTTGCTTTGAAACCAAAATTTATATTATTAGATGAGCCATTTGCCGGTGTTGATCCAATTGCTGTTGAAGATATTCAGGAAATTGTGGTAAGCCTGAAAACCAAAAACATTGGTATACTTATTACCGATCATAATGTACATGAAACACTTTCAATAACGGACAGGGCTTATTTGCTTTTTGAGGGCGAAATATTAAAATCAGGTACATCAGAGGAATTAGCCCGCGATGAGCAGGTAAGACGAGTTTACCTTGGAAAGAAATTTGAATTAAGGTAATTTTCCCTTACGGCAACCGAAAATACCTGATAATCATAGCATACAACAGGGATTCTTTCAGTTAAAGAATCATAATATATGAAAAAAAATGGTAAATTTGCGACCTGAAATTATGCGGATGTGGCGTAATTGGTAGCCGCGCTAGACTTAGGATCTAGTGCCTTCGGGCGTGGGGGTTCGAGTCCCTTCATCCGCACTATTTCGGAAAACCGCTTTACTGCTGATAGATATTACCGGCATTAGAAGCGGTTTTTTAGAACTATTAATTATTAACTATAAATTAACTTTAGCTTTCTATGAATATTACAAGAGAGAATATTGATGAACTTAATGCTGTTATCAGAATCAGGGTTGAGAAGGAAGATTATGAAGAAAGACTACATAATGTTCTCGGTGACTTCCGGAGAAAAGCCAGAATTGACGGTTTCAGACCAGGCAAGGTACCTTTTGGATTAATAAGCAAAATGTACAGAAAACCAGCCCTGATTGAGGAAGTGAATAAAATCCTTTCGGAATCGATTACAAAATACTTAATTGATGAAAATTTAAATATCCTGGGAGAACCCCTGCCAAATGAACAGGAACAGAACCAGATAGACTGGGATAATCAAACGGAATTTAATTTCGCATTTGATATAGGATTGGCACCTGAACCGGATATAAATGTTTCGGCAAAAGATAAAATCCCGTTTTATACTATTAAGATTGATGACCAGATCAGATTAAAGTATATTGAAAATTATCAGTCACGCCTGGGATCATTCAGGCCCATTGAAACTACGGAAGAAAATTCTATGATTAAGGCTGATTTATCACAACTGGATAATAATGGGCATATTATTGAAAACGGGATAAAAGTTGATGGAGCCTCAATATCCCTGGAATTAATTAAAGATGAAAAAATCAGGAAAGATCTGACCGGGAGAATTATTGATGATACCATAAACGTTAATTTGAAAAAGGCTCTCCCAAATAATGCTGAACTGGCAGCATTGCTTAAAGTTGATAAAGAAAGAACAGCAGAACTGGAAGGGGAATTTCAATTAATAATAAAGAGTATTTCAAAATTTGAAAAAGCAGAAGTAAATCAGGATTTTTTTGATAAAGTATACGGAAAGGGAAATATAAAATCAGAAGAAGAATTTAAGCAAAGATTAGATGAAGATATTAAGGCAAATTTGAATAGGGACAGTGAATATAAATTCAGACTGGATATTAGAAATACTTATTTAAATAAATTCAGGAAAAATCTGCCGGAAGAGTTTCTTAGGCGGTGGTTATTCAAAGTAAACAAGGATAAGTATTCGGAAGAACAGATTAGCAAAGATTTTGACCATTTTACCGAGGATCTTAAATGGCAATTAATAAAGAATAAGATCATCAAAGAAAACAACATAAAAATATCAGAAGAAGAAATATTTCGATATGTTAAAGACTATGCAAGAATACAGTTTGCTCAATATTATGGATTAACTAACGTTTCTGAAGATGATTTAAATAAATATGCAAATGAATTATTAAAAAAAGATAAAGAAAAGAATCAGTTTTATGAAAGAAAATATGAAGATAAGGTTATAGAGTTTATAAGAGAAACAGTAAAAATTGAAAATAAAGTATTAACATTAGAGAAATTTAACAAATTGCTTGAAAAATAGTAACTAACTAATAATATTATTTAATAAAAAGCCATGAAAACAAACGATGATTTCAAGAAATTTGCAACTAAGCATTTGGGCATTAGTAGTTTATCGCTTGATAAATATGCTTCTGTGTACAATAATTACATTTCTCCTACAATAATTGAGGAACGGCAACTTAATATTGCCCAGATGGATGTATTTTCCAGATTAATGATGGATAGAATAATCTTCCTGGGATTACCGATCGATGATTATGTAGCCAATATTATTCAGGCACAATTACTTTATCTTGATTCTTCAGATCCCGGAAAGGATATCCAGATTTACTTTAATACCCCTGGAGGAGCAGTTCATGCAGGGCTGGGCATATATGATACTATGCAGTACATTAATTGTGATATTGCTACTATTTGTACTGGAATGGCAGCATCCATGGGCGCTGTTTTGCTTTGCGCGGGTACGAAAGGGAAAAGATCTGCTTTAAAACATTCACGTATTATGATTCACCAGCCTATGGGAGGAGCCCAGGGACCTGCTTCAGATATTGAAATAACTGCCAGGGAGATCCTTAGGTTGCGAAATGAGCTTTATAATATAATCGCCGATCATTCCGGTAATCCGGTTAAAAAAGTTGAAAAAGATGCTGACAGAGACTACTGGATGACTGCAAATGAAGCACTTAAGTATGGTATGATCGATGATATACTGGTCAGAAGTGTTAAGAAATAATAAATAATTGTTGTATTTTAGCAAATTGGAATTGCTATTTTTTAAGTAACAATTATTAATTTAGCAGACTTTCAATTAATAGTCTTACAAATTAGTTACAGTTATATATCAAATTTAGGTAATGGATAAATGTTCATTTTGTGGCAGAGAAAAAAGAGATACCAACCTGCTTATAGCTGGTATTTCAGGACATATTTGTGATAGCTGTATTGAACAGGCATACGATATTGTTCAGGAAGAACTGAAAAAAAATAATGAATTTGATATAAATTCAATTAAATTATTAAAACCAACGGAGATTAAGAAATTTCTTGATTTATATGTCATCGGACAGGAGGATGCAAAGAAATTTATATCCGTTGCTGTTTATAACCACTACAAAAGGTTAATGCAATCTAATCAGAAAGAAACAGACGAAGTCGAGATAGAAAAATCAAATATAATCCTGGTAGGTGAAACAGGAACAGGAAAGACGCTGCTGGCGCGGACAATTGCGAAAATGCTTCATGTCCCTTTCACCATTGTTGATGCTACGGTACTGACTGAAGCCGGGTATGTAGGAGAAGATATTGAAAGTATCCTTACCAGATTGCTACAGGTTGCAGATTATAATGTTGAAGCTGCAGAGAAAGGAATAGTATTTATAGATGAGATAGATAAAATTGCGAGAAAAAGTGATAATCCGTCAATTACAAGAGATGTTTCCGGGGAAGGTGTACAGCAAGGGTTGTTAAAGCTGCTGGAAGGCTCAATTATTAATGTACCTCCCCAGGGAGGAAGAAAGCACCCTGATCAAAAAATGATCCCTGTGAATACGAAGAATATATTATTTATCTGCGGGGGAGCTTTCGATGGAATTGAAAAGAAAATAGGGCAGCGCTTAAATACAAAGATTATCGGATATAATGCTAGTAGGGATACTGACAGGATAGAAAAGGACAATTTGTTACAATATATTGCTCCACAGGATTTAAAATCTTTTGGATTAATACCTGAAATCATTGGCAGACTGCCTGTATTAAGCTATTTACACCCTCTTGATATCAAAGCACTGAGAAGAATACTTACTGAACCTAAAAATTCCATTATAAAGCAATATATAAAACTATTCGAAATTGACGGTATTGAGCTGGATTTTGATGAAGAAGTGTTAAATTATATTGTTAATAAGGCTATTGAATTCAAACTTGGGGCAAGAGGATTACGTTCTATATGTGAACATATAATGATTGATGCAATGTTTGAACTGCCTTCAACGAGTACGAACAAAATAACAGTAACCCGAAAATATGCTGAGGAAAAACTGGAAAAAGTTAATATGAAAAAGTTGAAGGTTGCCTGAATATTTGTTGTTGTCTTTTAAACTATTATATTTGTAAAAAATTTCAAATCAATGAATAGAGTAATTTATACAATCTGGTGGTGGTACTGTAATCTGCGTCAACCGTGAGTATGACCACTTAATTGTATATAATATTATAAAGCGGCCTATCGTTCTCACGGTAGGCCGTTTTTAGTTGTAATATTTGATAAAATCTTTAATCATGGCAAAATATAAAATAAAAACTAATATTAAAGAAATCCTTGCCGACACAATCACTCCGGTAAGTATTTATTTGAGAATACGCAATGCTTTTCCTAATTCTTTATTACTTGAAAGTTCTGATTATCATACCAGTGAGAACAGTTATTCATTCATTTGTCTGAATCCTGTAGCTAGCTTTATTGTCGAAAAAGGTAAATCAATACAATATTATCCTGATGGTACACAGATATTAAATGATTTAAAAGATATAAAATCATTTAATAAACATTTTAATGAGTTTTTGTGCTCTTTTGAACTGGAAGATGAGGGGAAGTCTGTTCCTGTTAACGGACTGTTTGGGTATACCTCCTACGATGCCGTACAGTATTTTGAAACATTAAAATTTAAGCGTGCTGTAAATCGTGAATACGAGATCCCGGAAGTCAGATACAGCTTCTATAAATATATTATTTCAATAAATCATTTTAAAAACATATTACACATTATAGAAAACAAGTTAGATACGGAAAGCAGTCAGATTGAGAAAATAGAATCTTTATTATACAGTAAAATTATCCCTGTTAGCAGATTTAATCCTGAAGAAAAAGAAGTATCAAATCTTACCGATGATGAGTATGTAAAAATGGTCACCAAAGGGAAACAACACTGTTATCGTGGAGATGTATTTCAGATAGTATTATCAAGACAATTTTCAAAGAAATTTAGCGGAAATGATTTTAATGTTTACCGGGCATTGCGATCAATAAATCCATCTCCCTACCTTTTTTATTTTGATTATGGAGATTATAAAATATTTGGCTCTTCTCCCGAAGCACAGTTAAAAATTCAAAACAGGAAAGCTTATATAAATCCTATAGCAGGAACATTCAAAAGAACAGGTGATGACGAAAAGGATAAACAACTTGCACATAAACTTGCAAATGATCCTAAGGAGAATGCAGAACATGTAATGCTGGTCGATTTAGCCAGGAATGATTTAAGCAGACATGCCAGCGGGGTAAAAGTCGAAAATTATCGTGAAATTCAATACTACTCTCATGTGTTGCACATGGTGTCCACTGTTTCGGGAGAGTTAAACAGGGATTCCAGTAGTATTGATATGTTGACAGCAACATTTCCGGCAGGAACTCTTTCCGGGGCACCTAAATATAAAGCTATGGAACTAATTGACAGATATGAGAATCAGAATCGCGGATATTATGGAGGAGCAATAGGATTTCTTGATTTTAAAGGTAATCTTAATCATGCTATTATGATAAGAACATTTTTATGTAAAAATTATACATTATTCTATCAGGCAGGAGCGGGTATTGTCTCTGAATCAAAAGAGGAAAATGAACTGCAGGAAGTGAATAATAAGCTGGGAGCTTTAAAAAAGGCTATTCTTATGGCAAAAAGTATTAATAACTAATAATTACAAATAATGAGAAAGATTCTGGTTATAGACAATTATGATTCATTTACTTATAACCTGGTCCATTATCTGGGAAAATTAACAAATGAGACGGTTGTTGTATTTAGAAATGATGAAATCGCTTTGGATAAAATTGACCGGTATAATAAAATTGTATTATCTCCAGGCCCGGGTATACCTGTTGAGGCAGGTATTTGTATTGATTTAATTAAAGAATATGCAGCAACAAAAAGTATTTTAGGTGTGTGTTTGGGTCATCAGGCAATTGCGGAAGCTTTCGGGGCTAATTTACTGAACCTGGCTAAAGTATATCACGGAGTTTCAAGTATAATATCTGTTTTAGCACCGGATGATCCGTTGTATGTCGGGTTACCTGACAGACTGGAAGTAGGAAGATATCATTCATGGATAGTATCTAAAGATAATATACCTGACTGCTTTACTGTTACCTGTGAAGATGAACAGGGATTAATTATGGGAATCAGCCATAAAGAATATGATTTGAAGGGAGTACAATACCATCCTGAATCAGTATTAACTGAACATGGTCTTAAAATTATTGATAACTGGTTGAAATTATAAACAAATATTAATACTATGAAAGAAACGCTTAATTATTTGTTCAATCACAACATCCTCAGCAGGGAGGAGGCTAAAAAAATGCTGGTGAGTATTGGCAAAGGGCAGTATTCAGATTCTGAAATTGCTTCATTTCTTACTGTATATTTAATGAGAAAAATAACTCCCCAGGAACTGGCTGGCTTCAGGGATGCTTTACTTGAACTTTGTGTCCCGGTGAATTTATCAGAATATAATACAATTGATGTCTGTGGTACAGGCGGAGATGAGAAAAACACATTTAATATTTCAACCCTGACAGCTTTTGTTTTGGCAGGCGCAAATGTAAAAGTAGCCAAGCATGGAAATTACGGGGTTTCATCAGCTTGTGGCTCTTCAAATATTCTCGAACATTATGGCTATAAATTAAGCAATAATGTAGATAAATTAAGAAATGAAATTGACAAGGCAAATATCTGTTACCTTCATGCTCCATTATTTCATCCCGCTATGAAAAGTGTTGCTCCTGTAAGAAAAAGTCTGAAAGTAAAGACTTTTTTTAACATTCTTGGTCCTATGGTAAATCCAAGTCGTCCTAAAAATCAGCTAATAGGTGTTTTTAGTGAAGAAGTAATGAATTTATATAATGATGTTTATAAGGAATCAGATATAAGGTATTGTATTGTATATTGCTTAAATGGTTATGATGAGATCTCACTAACAGGTGATTTCAGATGTATTTCCAATGATTCTGATGAAATATTATCTCCCGGAGATTTGAATTTAAAACAGGCAGCTCATAATGATCTGTTTGGTGGAAATACTGTTGAAGAGGCTGCTAACATATTTGATAACATAATAAGTGGCAATGGTTCTGAATTCCAGAATAATGTAGTAATATCAAATGCTGCAATAGGACTTAAATGTTTGTATGCAGATAAATCTCTTGAAAATTGCCTGGATATTGCAAAAGAATCATTATTCAGTAAAAAGGCACTTGGGGCACTAAAAAAATTAATTGATTTGCAATCATGACGATTCTGGAAGAAATTGCAGGACATAAGAGAAAAGAGGTAGAAAGAAGCAAACTACTGAATGATTATAAAAAACTTGAGAAGGGTAAATACTTCAGAAGAGAACCATTGCCGTTAACTGAATTTCTGCTTGATGACAAGAAAAAAGGAATAATTGCAGAATACAAAAAGAAATCCCCCTCTTCAGGAATTATTAATGAAAAGGTCAGGATTCAAGATGTAACAGTCGGGTATGCAAGCGCAGGAGCATCAGGATTATCAGTTTTAACTGATAATAAGTATTTTGGAGGGACCAATGATGATTTGATTAAAACCCGGGAATTGAATATGTTACCAATATTAAGGAAAGATTTTACTGTGGATGAATACCAGATTGTTGAGGCCAAATCAATAGGTGCAGATGCTATTCTGTTAATTGCAGCTATTTTGAATAAAAAGCAGATAAAAGAGTTAGCAGGACTGGCTGTTTCATTAGGTATGCAGGTAATATTTGAAATTCACGATATTAAAGAACTTGATTATTTGAACGAATATATTAATATAGTAGGTGTAAATAACAGAAACCTGAAAGATTTTGCTGTTGATATTAATATTTCTTATAGTCTGTCAGAAAAGATCCCTGCGGAATTTATAAAGATTTCTGAGAGCGGTTTAGCATCTCCTGAAGATATTAAGATATTAAGAGATTATGGTTATAATGGATTTTTAATAGGTGAGAGCTTTATGAAGAATGATGATCCTGTTAAATCCTTTGAAAAATTTATAAAGGAACTATAAATTCAATTATTAATTATTTACCTGCTTCCGGTTGTTTAATTCAGATAAATGGACCAAAAGAAAATAAATATCAAAGTTTGCGGAATGAGGGATGAATCGAATATCAAGGCTCTGGCTAAGGTTCATCCGGATTATATTGGATTTATTTTTTATTCCGGATCAGAAAGATTTGTCGGAGATAATTTTGATGTAAGAATACTGGATTATATACCTGAGAGCATTAATAAGGTAGGTGTTTTTGTAAAAGCAGATAAAGACTATATTCTTGAAAAAATAAACATTTTTGGATTGAAATTAATACAGCTTCATGGAGGGGAATCATCTGCATTTTGCAGAGAACTTGGTCATACTGGCATTCCAATTGTAAAAGTATTTAGTATTAATGAAGGCTTTAATTTTAATTCAATAAATCCTTTTAAGCCATTTTGCAAATATTTCATGTTTGACACGGAGTGTAAAACTTATGGGGGGAGCAGCAGAAAGTTTGACTGGGATAGTCTTAGTCAGTATGACAATGAAAAACCTGTTTTCCTGAGCGGTGGTATTGGACCCGGAGATGCTGATTCAATAAAAGGACTTAATAATTTAAATATACATGCGGTTGATATAAACAGCAGGTTTGAGAAGGCGCCGGGATTAAAGGACATATCAAAAATCTCAGAATTTATAAAAAAAATTAAATCTTAATGCTTTATGAAATTCGATGTTGATGAAAAAGGTTATTACGGTGAGTTTGGCGGAGCCTATATTCCTGAAATGATGTACAAAAATATTGAGGAATTAAGGCTTAATTATCTTAATTTTATTAATGACTCGTCATTTCAAAAGGAGTTTAGGAAATTACTTCAGGATTATGCAGGCAGGCCAACTCCACTTTATTTTGCTGCAAGATTATCTGAGCATTATAAAACAAATATCTACCTGAAGAGAGAAGATTTAGCTCATACAGGTTCTCATAAAATAAATAATACTATTGGTCAGATATTAATTGCCAGGAGACTGGGGAAGACAAGGATTATAGCGGAAACCGGGGCAGGTCAGCACGGTGTGGCGACAGCCACAGTATGTGCCTTAATGAATCTTAAATGTATAGTTTACATGGGTAAGGTTGATGTGGAGCGTCAGGCTCCGAATGTTTTACGCATGAAAATGCTTGGTGCAGAGGTCGTCCCTGTCTACAGTGGCAATCAGACTCTGAAAGATGCAACAAATGAAGCTATAAGAGACTGGATTAACAATCCTGTTGATACGCATTATATTATTGGTTCAGTTGTTGGTCCGCATCCCTATCCGGATATGGTTACACGCCTGCAGTCTGTTATTAGTGAGGAAATGAAATGGCAATTGAAAGAAAAAACCGGCAGGGAATATCCTGATTATATAATTGCATGTGTTGGAGGTGGAAGTAATGCTGCCGGAATATATTATCATTATTTTGATAACAGGAAGGTAAAATTGATAGCAGTTGAAGCCAGTGGTAAAGGCATTGATTCAGGTTACAGTGCAGCAACAATGGTCCTGGGAAGACCAGGTATTTTGCATGGGAGCAAAAGTATGGTAATGCAAAATGATGACGGCCAGATTACAGAACCGTATTCGATATCAGCAGGACTCGATTATCCGGGTGTTGGGCCCATTCATTCACATCTTAATAAAACAGGGAGGGCAATTTTCAGGCATGCAACTGATAAAGAAGCCTTGGAAGCAGCATACCAGCTTACAAAGATGGAGGGAATTATCCCTGCACTTGAAACCGCACATGCCCTGGCAATTCTAAAGAGTGAGAAATTCAGGACAAAAGATGTGGTGACAGTATGCCTTTCAGGAAGGGGAGATAAAGATCTTGATACATACATTAAACATATGAACAATAAGTAAAATATAAAACAGCAAAACCTGATGAACCGAATAAAAAAGCTATTTGAAAACAAGGCCGGTAACATTCTATCGGTATATTTTACAGCTGGATATCCTAACTTAAATGATACAAGGACAATAATTAAGGCTCTGGCAGATAACGGAGCTGATATAATTGAAGTAGGTATGCCATTTTCTGACCCTTTGGCCGATGGTCCGGTTATACAGAAAAGCAATGATATAGCACTAAAAAACGGTATGAATATTAAATTGCTGTTTAAGCAATTAGCAGATATTAGAAAAGAAACTGACATTCCTCTTCTGTTAATGGGATATTTAAATCCTGTAATACAATACGGCATTAAGGAGTTTTGTAATATAGCCGAAGAAACCGGTATTGATGGTCTAATATTACCTGATTTACCGCTATATATTTATTTAAAGGAACATAAACAAATATTTGAAAAACATAATCTTTCAATTATCTTCCTGGTGGCACCTGAGACAAGTGATGAAAGGGTAATGGAAATTGACAGGATCAGTAATGGATTTATATACATAGTATCAAGTTCGTCAACTACTGGCATAAGAGAGGATATAGAAAGTAAACAGGTTGAGTACTTCAGGCGTATTGAAAATTTAAATCTGAGAAATCCCCGATTAATAGGATTTGGAATATCAAATCATAAGACCTTTATGAGAGCCTGTGAGTATGGAAATGGAGCAATAATAGGCAGCGCTTTTATTAAGGCACTGGAAAATCCAAATATAGATTTGGAAGATAAGGTTAAGAATTTTTTACAGGCAATAAAATCCCCCTGACAACACGTATATAGTGCGAGGAAAGGAAGACTAAGTATTTGTTTTATCCTAAATAAGCTTTGAGCAGCCTGTTTTTTGTTCTCTGTCTCAAGTGTTTTATAGCCTTTTCTTTAATTTGCCTTGTTCTTTCTCTGGAAATCCCTATAGATTCACCTATTTCTTCCAGCGACATTTGTTTTTTACCAATTCCATAAAAGGATCTTATAACATTACTTTCCTTTTCAGGTAAAGTATTTAATGTTCTTTCAATTTCCTGACTTAAGGATTCATTCATAAGATTCCCGTCAGTATCAGGTGAGTCCTGATTTTGAAGGACGTCCAGCAAGCTGTTTTCTTCACCATCCTGGAAAGGGGCATCAACTGATAAATGACGGCCTGAAAGCTCAAGAGTACTGGCAACTTTATCTTCAGGTAAGTCTAAAGTATTAGCTACTTCATCAGGAGAAGGTTCCCGTTCATGCTTCTGCTCTAACTGTGAAAAGGCTTTATTAATTTTATTTAAAGCCCCAATTTTATTTAACGGTAACCGTACTATCCTGGATTGTTCAGCCAGAGCCTGTAATATACATTGTCGTATCCACCAGACTGCATATGAAATAAACTTAAAACCTTTTGTTTCATCAAATTTTTTAGCTGCCTTTATTAAGCCCAGGTTACCTTCATTTATTAAATCAGGTAAGCTTAACCCCTGATGCTGATATTGCTTGGCTACAGATACAACAAATCGTAAATTTGCCTTGGTTAATTTTTCCAGCGCTTCCTGATCCCCTTTCTTAATACGTTTGGCCAACTCAACTTCTTCTTCAGGTGTTATTAATTCTTCTTTGCCAATATCATGCAAATACTTCTCCAGAGAGTCACTATTCCTGTTTGTAATTGACTTTGTTATCTTTAACTGCCTCATATTTCCGTCTGATTTAAAAATTCACAATAATCGTAGTCATACACAAATTAAACACTAAATCAGTAAAATTGTTGTATAATTTTTCTAAAAAAATGTTAATAAATAGTAAATAGACTATTATAATCAAAATTAAATTACGGAATTTTTACTATAATTCAAAATTTAGTTTTAAAGAGTTAATTCAGGATTAATTATTTCTGCCGCATATTTAATATGTACAGGTGTTGAAATATTGGTTTCAGGGAATCATCACCTTAAGTGATGCAGGTAATATTTTAACCTCGATTTTTTTCCCAACTTTATAAGGCTCACCGTCATAATGACATTTAGTCTTTTTTTTCTTTTTTAAAGTAATTTCTTTGCATTTTATCACTTCCAGGTATTTACTCTTGTTAAGGGTTCTTCCAATAAGTTTAAGTCCAATTGGCACCATAAAAGATTTTGGAAAAGGTTTTAAAATACACAGGTCCAAAAGTCCATCGTCAATTTTAGCATCAGGTGAAATATAAATATTGTTACCATACTGACCTGCATTGGCAAAGGTGATAAGTAAGGATTTTACCTTTTTTTTGTGATTATCAAACCAGAGAGTATATTTTTTGGGCTTATAAGTTATAAATTCCCGGATAGTAGCTATAAAATAATTTACAGGTCTGCGTTTTTTATATTTATCAAAAATATTCCCAACATGGGCATCAAAGCCAACACCGGAAGTACAAAAGAAATACTTATCATTTATTCTGGCAGCATCAATAATCCTGATTGAAGGGTTGTTTAATATTTTTATTGCATTTTTAGCATTTAATGGAATTGATAAATACCTTGCCAGGCCATTACCTGTGCCCCTTGGTATAATTCCCAGTGATATGTCTGTATTAATTATTGCTGAGCCTATTTCATTTACCGTACCATCTCCGCCAACAGCAACTATTTTTTTTATGCCTTCTTCTTTATAGTGTCTTGCAATTTCATGAGCATGACCCTTATATTTTGTGGTTTCATAAAGAACATTATATTTCTTCAGTTCAATATGCTTATTAATTTGTTTTGCAATATTTGCCTGATTACCTTTTCCTGAAATTGGATTTACTATAAATAAAATATTCTCTTTTTCTTGCTGGTTCGAAATAATCACAATTGATATTTTTATTCAAAACAAACTAAAATCAATATGGCATATTATTAGAAACATCAAAATTATTAAAATAATCTCTTCCTGAATATAAATTCGGAACGTAATGAATGCAGTTTTTTTATTTGTATAATTAATGTGTGTAGATTAATATTATTATAAATTATTTGTAATATAGATTATATTTGTCCGTTAATATAGTTATTCTGTGAAACCAACATAAATATCAGTATCAGTATAAATATAATTAATAATGATTATAATTTAAATTAGTGATTATATCATTCCTGGGATCAAATTAATATCAGGGATAAATGAATAAAAGGTTTTTAATTGTTTTTGCCTCGTTGCTGTTAACAGCAGAACTAAATTCTCAACCAGGAGGAAAGGCCTTCCAGTTTCTGGAGATTACAAATTCAGCACGTGTTGCTGCACTGGGCGGCAAGGCAGTTGCTGCTACAGATGATGATTTAAATTTCCCTTTTCATAATCCTTCCCTGTTGACGTCTTCAATGCATAATAATCTCGTACTAAATTATGTGGATTATTTTGCAGGTATTAATTATGGTTACGCGTCTTATTCAAGATCTTATGAAGGTATAGGAAGTTTTGCAGCCGGAATTCATTATTTAAACTATGGTAAATTTATTGGAGCAGATGAGATAGGTACAATAACTTCCGAGTTCAGAGCAGCGGATTATGCGCTTAATTTGATTTACTCACGACAGTTGGATAGCCTTTTCACTATTGGAGTAAACTTAAAACCTATATATTCGAGTCTTGAATCTTACAGTTCGGTCGCTATAGCTCTGGATGCCGGTATAACATACCACAATCAGGAAAAATTATTTACTGCTTCTCTTGTTATAAAAAATCTTGGAACTCAAATCACTACATATTTTCCTAATGGGGAAAGAGAACCTTTACCCTTTGAGATTCTTATGGGATTATCTTTAAAGCTTAAACATGCTCCTTTCAGGTTTTACATTGTTGCTGAACATTTGGAGACTTTCGATTTAACTTATAAAACCGAAAAGGATAAAAAAGATGAGATTGATCCTTTTACCGGAGAGGAGATCAGGGAAGACAAATTAAATATATTTTTAGATAAGTTTATGCGTCATATAATATTAGGTACAGAGTTAAATATAACAGATAATTTTGTGCTCAGATTTGGATATAATTATCGCAGACGTCAGGAAATGAAGATTGACACCAGGATTGGCACTGTTGGTTTTTCGTGGGGAGTGGGTATAAAAATATATAAATTCCATCTAAGTTATGCGCGTCCGACTTTTCACCAGGCCGGAGCACCAAATCATTTTTCAGTAAGTATGAATTTATCGGAATTTTATAAAAAGTTTTAGCTTAAAATTTTATATATTACTCTGTAAATCCACATTTCCCTTTTTATTATAATTCACATGATTAAATTGTATTTTTGGAACATAGTATAATGACTTCATTAAATAAAAACATCATTATTGCCGTTGACGGATATTCATCCTGCGGTAAAAGTACATTCGCCAAAGCCATAGCCAGGGAACTCAACTATATATATGTCGATAGTGGTGCTATGTACAGGGCAGTAGCACTGTATTGCCTGAGGAAAAGAATAATTATAAATAATAATTTTGATCTTGCGCAAATAATAAAAGCATTAAAGCTGATAGATATTGAATTTAGATTTAACAGGCAAACACAAAAATATGAGACATTCCTTAATAATGAAAACGTTGAGGAAGATATCAGGAGCGTAGAAGTATCTGAAGTAGTAAGTTTAATAAGTAAGATTAAAGAAGTACGGGAAAAAATTCTAAAACTACAGCGAAAAATTGGAGAAACAAAAAGAATGGTAATGGATGGAAGAGATATAGGAACAGTAGTTTTCCCTGATGCGGAATTGAAAATCTTTATGACCGCTGATGTTGATATCAGGGCAAAAAGAAGATACGATGAGTTAATAGAAAAAGGAGTTGAAGTAAGTTTAGATGAAATAAAAAAGAATATAGAGGAAAGGGATCATCAGGATGTTAATCGCAAGGAGAGTCCTCTTGCAAAGGCTAAAGATGCTATAGAATTGGACAATAGTAATATGACAGTGGAGGAGCAAATGGACTGGTTTAGGATGATAATAAGCAGATTTCATAAATAGAATTTTATTATTTACATTTATTATCCTGAAATCTGATTTTAATTGTTGTTAATTATTGATTAATAATATCTTATAATAAAATATTATTTATGGAAGAAATTAAAAGAATAGGAGTCCTTACTTCAGGAGGTGATGCCCCGGGGATGAATGCAGCCATTCGTGCAGTTACCCGTGCCGGTATTCGTAACGGACTTGAAGTATTTGGTATTCGGAGAGGTTATCAGGGTATGATTGATGGAGACATAATTAAGCTCGAAAATCATTCAGTGAGTGGAATTATCCAGAATGGAGGTACAATATTACAAACTGCCCGGTGCATGGATTTTATGAAAAGTGAAGGCAGGCAGAAGGCATATAATCAGATAAAAAAGTTTGGGTTAGACGCTGTTATAGTAATAGGAGGGGATGGTTCATTTACAGGTGCAACAATAATGTCCAGGGAACATGATGTCCCTTTTATTGGGATACCGGGGACCATTGACAATGATCTTTATGGTACTGATTATACCATAGGATATGATACTGCATTAAACACTGTTGTTTGTGCTGTTGATAAAATTAGAGATACGGCCAGTTCTCATAACAGAATATTTTTTATTGAGGTTATGGGTAAAGAAGCTGGGTTCGTTGCCTTGCGAAGTGGAATTGCGTGTGGGGCTGAAGGTATATTAATTCCTGAGGTAAAGGGGCAGTTAGAAAGGTTAAAAAAGCTTCTTGCTGGAAGGGCTAAAAAGTATAAATCAAGTATTGTCCTTGTAGCAGAGGGTGATGACGAAGGCAGGGCTATCGATATTGCAGCCATAACACAAAAGGAGTTTCCAAAATTTGATATTAGAACAACGATTTTAGGGCATATTCAAAGGGGCGGTTCACCATCAGCATTCGACAGGGTAACAGCAAGCAGATTTGGTGTAGCTGCAGTGGACGCTCTGCTTGATGATCAGAAAAGCATAATGATAGGACTGGCGAATAATGAGATAGTCCATGTGCCATTAAATAAGACGGTTAAACTACATAAAGATGTAAATAAAGAATTACTTGAATTAGCTGATATTCTTATATAAAAAGAAAAAGTGCTGAAAAAATCAACACTCTTTCCCTTCAAGCTTCAATTGTTTTTAAGCAGTACTGTTTAATAGACTATCCACATTTGGATGAACCACAGGAAGTACAAATTAAGCATCCTTCCTGATAGATGAGGTTTTTGGAGCCACATTCGGGACACGATTTACCTTTTTTGACTTTTGTTCCGTCAGGTATATATTTCTTTAATGCCCTTTCAACCCCGTTCTTCCATGTGTTTATTGTATCATTGTCGAGTCTCAGTGATGAGACCAGATTTACAGCATCAGGTATTGGCATACCATGGCGCAATACACTTGAAATTAATTTTGCATAATTCCAGAATTCCTTGTTAAACATATGGGAAAGGCCCCCCAGAGTATTTTTATAGCCATACTTATCTACGTACTGAAAATCATATCTTGATATGCCATTTTCATCGCGATTTTTAATAATTTTTCCTTTGGTTATTGATTTTGGAATTGGAAACATTTCTTCATCAGCCATACCTGTAAAAATTTCATATGGCTTATCGTCCTTAAGTCCGACAAATGCTATCCATTTTTCTTCGTTGTTATTGAATCTAATGATTTCTGCATCGAGAATTTTAGGGCGTTTAAATTTTCTGGCTTCTTCTTCTTCCCTTTCATCGTTTGTGAGTAGTACTCCTGATCGTGATCCTTCTCTGTAAACAGTCACCCCTTTACATCCGCTTTCCCAGGCAGCAATGTACAGTTCTCCTACAAGTTCTTCAGTAACACTCTTGGGCAGGTTAATAGTAACACTTATGGAATGGTCGACCCACTTTTGTATTTCACCCTGCATTTTAACTTTGCTTACCCAATCAACATCACTGGAGGTTGCTTTATAGTAAGGAGACTTTTTTACTATATCTTTCAGTTTATTAGCATCATATTTTTTTACTTCATCCGGATTATGTCCGTGTGTTACAAGCCAGGTAGCAAAATTATGATGAAAAACATTGTATTCTTCCCATGCATCGCCTATATCATCAACAAAAGAAACATTTACACTATTATCGTTCGGATTAACTTTTCTTCTGCGTTTGTATACCGGCATAAATACTGGTTCAATACCCGATGTGGTCTGTGTCATTAAGCTTGTTGTTCCGGTAGGGGCAATTGTTAGCAGAGCTATATTTCTTCTGCCGAATTTTAACATATCATGGTAAAGCTGTTCATCTTCGTCACGCAGACGTTGAATAAAAGGATTATCTTTTTCAAGATGTGAATCATAGATTGAGAAAGATCCTCTTTCCTTTGCCAGATAAACTGATGATCTATATGCTTCTATAGCTAATGTTTTATGTATTTCAATTGAGAAATCGATTGCATTTTCACTTCCATATCTTAATCCCAGAGCAGCAAGCATATCACCTTCAGCAGTAATTCCTATTCCGGTTCTTCTCCCTTCCTCAGCTTTAATGCGTATATTTTCCCACAGTCTCTTTTCAACTCTTTTGATTTCCTGATCTTCAGGATCTCTATTAATTTTATCAATAATAGCATCAATCTTTTCAAGTTCAAGATCAATTATGTCATCCATTATTCTTTGCGCATGATGCACATGTTCTTTAAACAGATCAAAATTAAAAACAGCCTTATCTGTAAATGGATTTTCAACATATCCATAAAGGTTTATAGCTAACAACCGGCATGAATCATAGGGACAGAGGGGAATCTCTCCACAAGGGTTAGTAGAAGTAGTTTTATAACCAAAGTCAGTGTAACAGTCAGGAACAGATTCCTTTAAAATAGTATCCCAAAACAATACACCGGGTTCAGCAGATTTCCATGCGTTATGTATTATTTTGTTCCAGAGCTTTCCGGCAATAATTTCCTTTTTTAAAATAGGATTTTTAGCATCAATGGGAAATTTTTGTACATATTTTCTATTATTTATAACAGCTTCCATAAATTCATTATCAATCTTAACTGACACATTGGCTCCTGTCACCTTTCCTTTTTCCATCTTAACGTCAATGAATTGTTCAGCATCAGGATGCTTTATAGATATACTCATCATTAAAGCCCCTCTTCTCCCGTCCTGCGCCACTTCACGTGTTGAATTTGAATACCTTTCCATAAAAGGAATAATGCCCGTTGATGTAAGAGCACTATTTAAAACAGGAGTTCCTTTTGGCCGAATATGAGATAAATCATGCCCAACACCACCCCTGCGTTTCATTAATTGTACCTGTTCCTGATCAATTTTCATTATTCCTCCATAGGAATCAGCAGGATTTTCATGCCCGATAACAAAACAATTAGACAGAGATGCAATCTGGTAATTATTCCCAATGCCTGTCATTGGACCACCTTGAGGAACAATATACTTAAAATCTTTAAGTAATTCATATATTTTTTCCTCACTAATCGGGTTGGGATACTTTTTCTCAATTCTGGCTATCTCTTTGGCTATCCTTCTATGCATATCATCCGGATTCTTCTCATATAATTTGCCCGAAGAGTCTTTAAGAGCGTATTTATTTATCCATACAGTAGCAGCCAATTCATCCCCCTTAAAGTACTTGAGTGAACTTTTCAAAGCTTCTTCATAACTGAAAATTCTATTCACAGGATCGTTTAAAATTTGTCTCTTCTTTTCTATCTCTCTAAATTCTTCGGAAGTAGTTTTTCTTGTTTTTAATTCTTCAGTATGCATCGACTAAGTGTTTAAAACATTGGAAATATGTACGCTAGTTATTCTAAGAAAAAAAGAAAGCAGGATATGCAATTTAAAAATAGAATCAAATTTCTGCAATGTACAAATATTTATATTATCAACATTTCGGACTATTTATTAACTCGCATTTTAAGCGGTTGAAAGACTGATAATTAATACATAAACAGCAATTTTTATTACGAATCCTGTAAAAGAAATGCAACAATTATGTGTTTTTTTTATTAAGAAAATACTAACATGTATTTTTCTATGTTAAAGGTACTAAAATTTTAAAAGAGGACAAAGAGGATAATCGGGACAGCGCCCGGGGACAGCGCTATTTTAGGGCGCTGTCCCCTCTCATTTCCCCTCTTCTGTCCCCTTTGTGTCCCCAAAAATTTTATTAATTTTGCAGATGAAATGCCGAAGTGGCGGAATTGGTAGACGCGCATGACTCAAAATCATGTCTCCGCAAGGAGGTGTGGGTTCGATTCCCACCTTCGGTACTAATAAAAAGGGGCGCTGTCCCCACTTAAAATGAGCAAGTATAATCCCATGCATCCTTATGGAAAAAGGCAGGAACAGTTTGATAAGCGCTATCTTGCAATGGCTAAAATCTGGGCGCTCAATTCGTATTGCAAACGCAGGCAGGTAGGGGCATTAATTGTAAAAGAAAAAATGATTATTTCTGACGGATACAATGGTACTCCTTCTGATTTTGAGAATTTGTGCGAAGACAAAGATTTCAAAACCAAGCCTTATGTATTGCATGCTGAGGCTAATGCTATAACGAAAGTCGCAAAATCCAATAACAGTAGTGAAGGAGCCACCTTGTATATAACTTCATCTCCGTGTATGGAATGTGCTAAGCTTATTATTCAATCAGGGATTAAAAGAGTAGTATTTTGCGATAAATACCGTATTGAAGATGGCATTAACCTACTAAAAAGAGCAAATATTGAAGTAGTATCCATAGAGTTATAAATCAAATTTGAAATGGAATATAAAAATACTCGTAATGCTATATATTATCCTATTATTCTGGCTTTTGCCATTGTTATCGGGATACTGATTGGCAGATATTATAAAAGTAATTATTCAGAAAGGCGATTTTATATTTATCCCAGAGCTGATAAGCTAAACAACATATTAAATTATATTGAGAAGGAATATGTAGATCATGTTTCAAAGAAAGATTTGGTTGAAAGTGCCATACCAAAAATACTGGAAGAGCTGGATCCTCATTCCCAGTATATTCCTGCTAAAGATTTACATAGGATTAATGAACCGCTTGAAGGTAATTTCAGCGGGATAGGCGTACAGTTTAACCTGTTAAATGATACTTTGGTTATAATTAATACTGTGGCCAACGGGCCATCAGAAAAAATTGGAATTTTAGCAGGTGACCGCATTATAAAAGTTAATAATGAAATAGTCGCAGGGGTGAAAATGCCTAGTGATTCGATTGTTAAAAGACTTAGAGGACCTAAAGAATCCAAAGTTAGTATTGAAATAATGCGCAGAAATGTTGCCGAATTACTGTCTTTTGAGATTATCCGTGATAATATACCTTTATATAGCGTGGATGTCGGGTATATGATTACGGATGACATAGGATATATTAAGATAAATAGCTTTTCGAGAACTACATATGAGGAGTTTGTTTCTGTTTTTACTGAACTTAGATCGCAAGGATTAAAAAAGCTGGTTTTGGATTTAAGAAACAATGGAGGGGGTTACATGGATGCTGCAGTAAATATTGCAGATCAGTTTTTAAATAATAAAGAATTAATAGTATATACAGAGGGAAATGCAAGAGCCAGGGAGGAGTATCGTTCTAAACCAGGAGGGATATGTGATGATGTAGAAGTGGTTATTTTAATTGATGAAGGCTCTGCGTCGGCAAGTGAGATACTTGCAGGAGCGATTCAGGATAATGACAGGGGATTGGTTATCGGAAGACGTTCCTTTGGTAAAGGATTGGTGCAGGAACAAAAATTATTATCTGATAGTTCTGCTATAAGATTAACTATTGCCAGATACTATACTCCAACAGGAAGAAGTATTCAAAAACCATATAATAGAGGTTTTGAAGATTATATTAATGATTTAAATAACAGATATATCAGGGGTGAGTTCGCTGTTGAAGATAGTATTCATTTAAATGATAGCCTAAAATACAGAACTCCCGGGGGTAAAATTGTTTTCGGGGGTGGAGGAATAATGCCCGATATTTTTGTTCCGATTGATACAGCAGATGTTACTGATTATTTGATAGATGTTCGAAACAGGGGGTTACTTTATACTTTTGCACTTAAATTTGCCGATGACAATAGAGTGTTTTTGGAAAAACTTCAAGAACCTGAAGAATTTGTGCGATACTTAAATAAGAGAAATGTTTTAAGCGCTTTTGTAAAATATGCAAAAAGTAAGGGAGTCGACGAAGTACCCGGTGAAATTAAAATTTCAGAAGAAATACTGAAAACACAGCTTTATGCTAATATTACAAGAAATATACTGGATAATAAGGGATTTTATCCGATAATTAAAAGTATAGATAATACATTGCAAAAGGCTATTGCTGTATTGGAAAATAATACTGGTTGAAATGTATGAATAAAAGGTATTACTTCATATAACCGTAAACTGCAATATCTCCTAATTCTTCTTCTATTCTCAGTAATTGATTATATTTTGCTATACGGTCAGAACGGCTTAAAGATCCTGTTTTTATTTGTCCTGAATTTGTTGCCACAGAAATATCAGCAATTGTAGTGTCCTCGGTTTCACCTGAACGGTGAGATGTAACTGTAGTATAACCAGCTCTGTGAGCCATTTCTATAGCATTAAGGGTTTCAGTTAAAGTGCCAATTTGATTAACCTTTATTAAGATAGAATTTGCACACCCCATTTCAATACCCTTTTTAAGAAATTCAACATTGGTAACAAAAACATCATCACCAACAATCTGGCATTTATCTCCAATTTTATCCGTTAAAATTTTCCATCCGGCCCAGTCACTTTCTGACATCCCATCTTCAATAGTATCAATAGGATATTTATTTAATAGTTCTGCCAGATAATCCGCTTGTTCTTCAGATGTTCTCACAGCACCATTTTTACCTTCAAACTTTTTGTAATTATATTTACCATTTTCATAAAATTCAGAAGCAGCGCAATCAAGTGCTAATGATAAATCTCCACCGTCTTCTCTTCTTCCTGGTTTATATCCTGCTTCCTTAATGGCCTTGAGAATAGAATCAAGTGCGTCTTCTGTCCCTGTTAATTCAGGAGCAAAACCACCTTCATCACCAACGGCGGTACTTAAATTTCTCTCCTTTAATACTTTCTTTAAAGAATGAAAGACTTCAGCTCCCATCCTTAATCCTTCTTTAAAGCTTTGTGCACCAATGGGGCGGATCATAAATTCCTGAAAGGCAATAGGAGCATCAGAATGCGCTCCCCCGTTTATTATGTTCATCATAGGTATAGGAAGCGTAACCGCATTAGTTCCACCAATATACCTGTAGAGGGGCATATCATGGTACATAGCTGCAACTTTGGCAACTGCCAAAGATACACCAAGTATAGCATTTGCACCCAGTTTGCTCTTAGTCTTGGTTCCGTCTAATTCAATCATTTTCGTATCAATTTCAACCTGATTAAGAGCATTCATCCCTATAATTTCTTTTGCAATGATTTTATTGACATTGTCTATTGCTTTAAGAACCCCTTTACCAAGATACCTTTTCTTATCGCCGTCTCTTAACTCCAATGCTTCATTTTCACCGGTTGAGGCCCCGGAGGGAACTGCTGCCCTTCCAATAAATCCGCTTGCCAGGGCAACTTCCACTTCTATAGTTGGATTTCCACGTGAATCCAATATTTCGCGAGCATGTACATTAGTAATTTGTCCCATAATTGTATTATTCTTTTTTTTCTTCTTGTACTTTATCTTTTGCCTCCGGATTTTCATCTTTTGTCTGCTGTCCTTCATCTTTTTCCTTTTGTGCTTCATCTTTTACCTTTTGTGCTTCATCCTTTGGCTCTTGTGCTTCATCTTTTACCTTTTGTGCTTCATCCTTTGGCTCTTGTGCTTCATCTTTTACCTGTTCCATATTCTTCTTCTCTTCTTTTGCTTCAACACCCTTGTCTTTTTCTTCCGGGCTTTCAATTTTCTCATGTTCAGGCTCTTCAACCCCCTCACTTATTTCTTCAGAAGTTTCTTTTTTTATATCCTCCTCGGCCGTTTCAGCTTTTTCTTCTGATGGTTTCTTTTCGTCTTCTGGTTTTTCATCTATTACTGCTTTTATCTCCTGAGTCTCTGCTTCTTTAGCTGGTTCTTCTTTCGTAGCTGCCGGAGTTTCAGCAATCTGGCCATCTTCAATTGCTTTTTTCCTGAAACCTCTTCGTCTTCTTCTGCCCATCTTTGTGGCAGCTTCTGATTTAGCAGCTAGAAGATTTTCATTGTAATCAACTAATTCAATTATACACATATCGGCATTATCTCCCAGACGAAAACCTGTCTTTAATATTCTGGTATATCCGCCAGGACGATCAATGATCTTTGGTGATACCTCTCTAAATAGCTCAGAGACAGCTTCTTTATTATGAAGATGATTAAAAACCACCCTCCTTGTATGTGTTGAATCATTTTTTGATTTTGTAATTAATGGCTCAACAAACATTCTTAGTGCTTTAGCCTTTGCTGTTGTAGTCTTAATTCTCTTATGTATAATCAGGGATGAAGCCATGTTAGCCAACATAGCTTTTCTGTGACCCTTTTTTCTACTCAGATGGTTAAAACTTTTTCTATGTCGCATCTCAGTTCTTTATTTTTATCCGGAATTTAGATTTTTGAATTAAAAGTTTTTAAAAAAAACCTAAATTCTAAGCTTGTTATTTAAAATTATTCTTTATCCAACTTATATTTAGAAGTATCCATCCCAAATGTGAGATTCATACTTTCGAGCAATTCATCTAATTCCGTGAGGGACTTTTTACCAAAGTTTCTGAATTTCAATAAGTCATTTTTGTTAAACTTGACTAAATCACCCAGCGTATCTACTTCAGCTGCTTTTAAACAGTTTAATGCCCTTACTGAAAGGTCCAGGTCAACAAGTTTGGTTTTCAATAGCTGCCTCATATGAAGTACTTCTTCATCAAATTCTTCTTGGGCTGATTTTTCATCTGATTCGAGAGTAATCTTTTCATCAGAAAATAACATGAAATGGTAGATTAATATTTTTGCTGCTTCTTTTAATGCATCCTTGGGATGAATTGATCCGTCAGTCTGGATTTCAAAAACTAATTTTTCGTAATCTGTTTTCTGTTCAACCCTGTAATTTTCTATTGAATATTTAACATTTCTTATTGGTGTAAATATCGAATCAACAGGAATTATTCCAAACTCTGCATCAAGAGGTTTATTTTCTTCAGAGGGTACATAACCCCTGCCTTTATTTACAGTCATTTCCATTTGAAGTTCAACATCAGGTTCCATATGGCATATGATAAGGTCAGGATTTAATATTTCAAAACTATTTAGAAATCTGTTTAAATCACCGGCTTTAAATGTTTCCTGGCCTGTAATATTTACAATAATTTTTTCATTATTTATATCTTCAATGAGTTTCTTAAAGCGAATTTGTTTTAGATTTAAAATTATTTCAGTCATATCTTCAATCACACCTGTAATAGAAGAAAATTCGTGTTCTATTCCTTCCACCTTTATCGTAGTTATTGCATATCCCTCTAAAGATGAAAGAAGAATTCTTCTTAGTGCATTACCAACAGTAATGCCGTAGCCAGGTTCCAGCGGCCGAAATTCGAATTTGCCGAATTTGTCGTCAGAATCAATCATTATTACCTTATCGGGTTTTTGAAAAGCTAATATTGCCATAAAAATGAATTATTATTATAGATTATTTAGAATACAATTCAACAATCAAATGTTCTTTAATATTTTCAGGTATTTCATCTCTTTCAGGTCTGTTTAAAAATTTACCGGCCATTTGGTCAGAATCCCATTCAAGCCACGAATATGAACTTCTGTTATTAGAAAGTGAATCTTTAATGGGATGAAGGTCTTTAGATTTTTCACGTACTCCTATTATATCACCTGACCTTAAGGTATATGAGGGGATATTGACGATCTTCTCATTAACAGTAATATGTCTGTGCGATACCAGTTGTCGCGCAGCATTGCGTGTAGGCGCGATACCTAATCGATATACTACATTATCCAGACGGGATTCGAGTAGCTGGAGTAACACTTCACCTGTTATTCCCTTACTTCTTGATGCTTTTTCAAACAGATTTAAAAATTGTCTTTCAAGTATGCCATAAGTATATTTTGCTTTTTGTTTTTCTTTTAATTGTGTTCCGTATTCAGACAGTTTTTTTCTTTTTCTGTTGATACCGTGCATTCCAGGGGGATAGTTCTTTCTTTCGAAGCTTTTATCTGTCCCGAATATTGGTTCTCCGAACTTCCTTGCTATTTTCGTTTTTGGGCCTATATATCTAGCCATTTAAAATATAGAATTAGTTGTTAAAATTTATAATTTATAACTAAACACGTCTTCTGTTTGGCGGTCTGCATCCATTGTGTGGCAATGGTGTTACGTCAACTATTTCGATAACCTCAATACCTGATGTATGAATAGTCCTGATTGCAGATTCTCTTCCTGCACCCGGGCCTTTTACAAATACTTTAACTTTTCTCAGTCCTAAATCATAAGCAGTTTTTGCACAATCATTTGCAGCCATCTGGGCAGCATACGGAGTATTCTTTTTTGAACCTTTAAATCCCAATTTCCCGGCTGATGCCCATGAAATAACATGACCCTGATTATTTGTTAGTGATATAATTATATTATTAAATGAAGCATGAATATGAGCCTGTCCTACAGGTTCAATTTTAACAGCTTTCCTCCTGGATGTTCCTGTTTTCTTTGCCATAATAAGTAATTATTTAGTAGCTTTCTTTTTATTTGCTACAGTTCTTCTTCTTCCCTTTCGTGTACGGGCATTATTCTTTGTACTTTGTCCTCTTACAGGCAGTCCGATGCGATGTCTTATACCCCTGTAGCTTCCTATGTCCATTAATCGTTTAACGTTCATCTGGACAGAAGATCGGAGTTCCCCTTCAACTTTGTATTTATCATTAACTACTTTTCTGATATTACTTATCTGATCATCTGTCCAGTCCTTAACCTTTATCTCTTTGTCAACTCCTGCTTCCTGCAATATCATATTTGCAGTACTACGCCCTATTCCATAGATATAGGTTAATCCTATTTCACCTCTTTTATTTTTTGGTAAGTCGATTCCAACAATTCTTGCCATGACTTAAATTTTAAGATTAATTATATTTAAAAATGCATTAACCCTGACGTTGCTTAAACTTAGGGTTTTTTTTGTTTATTACATAAATGCGTCCTTTTCGTCTTACAATTTTGCAATCGGGACTTCTCTTTTTAACTGATGCTCTAACCTTCATTTTAATTAACTTTTTATTATTTATATCTGAATGTAATTCTGCCTTTAGTCAGATCATAAGGTGACATCTCTATTTTTACCTTATCACCGGGCAGAATTTTAATATAATGCATTCTCATCTTTCCGGAGATGTGAGCAGTTATAATATGTCCATTTTCGAGTTCTACTCTAAACATTGCATTTGACAACGCTTCTTTAATTATACCATCCTGTTCAATTGAAGGTTGTTTTGTCATTATTTTTAGTAATTAATATTTTTCAGTACTTCTTCAATATATTCAAATGTTGACAATATATCAGCTTTATTTTTATTAATAGCTACTGCCAGTTCGTAATGTGCTGATGGTTTATTATCAGCTGTTCTGATCGTCCATCCATCTTTTTCCTGCACAATTTCCTTTTTCCCCAGGTTAATCATTGGTTCTATACAGATGACCATGCCCTTTTTAAGTTTAATTCCTTTTCCTCTTCTGCCAAAATTGGGAACTTCAGGTGATTCATGCAAATTCTTGCCCAGACCATGGCCCACCATTTCTCTAACAACAGAAAATCCTTCATGTTCACAATAACTTTGAATTGCATAGCCAATATCACCTAATCTTTGTCCTTCCTTTGCCGCTTCAATTCCTTTAAAAAGGGATTCCTTTGTAACTTTGACCAGTTTTTTGATGCCATCATCAATTTTGCCTATAGCAAATGTATATGCAGAATCCCCGTAATATCCGTTTAATAAAACTCCACAATCAATAGAAACAATATCTCCTTCTTTAAGTTCATATTGTGAAGGGATGCCGTGAACAACCTGGCTATTTACAGAGGTGCACAGCGTTTTGGGATAGTCTTTATAGCCCAAAAATCCGGGTTCTCCTCCGTTGTCTCTAATGAATTCCTCAGCCCGCTGGTCCAGTCTGAGTGTAGCAACTCCGGGTTTTATTAATTTACCTACCTCAGCCAGGGTTTTTGAAACCAACTGATTACTTCTTCTAAGCAATTCAATCTCTTCTTCTGTTTTATAAAATATCATCAAAGAACGTTAAGTTATTTAAATGGAAGAAGCTATTCCTCCGGCTCTTCCTTTTATTCTGCCGGATTTCATCAGTCCGTCATAATGACGCATTAGAAGGTGACTTTCTATTTGCTGCAAAGTATCTAATACTACTCCAACCATTATGAGTAATGATGTGCCACCATAAAAATAAGCAAATCCTCTGGTAATCCCTGCCATCATTGCAAAAGCTGGCAGTATAGCTACAAATGCCAGGAATATAGATCCTGGAAGTGTTATTCTCGACATAATACTATCAAGAAACTCTGAAGTTTTTCTGCCAGGTTTTATACCTGGGATGAACCCTCCATGTTTCTTCATATCTTCAGCCATTTGCGTCGGATTAATAGTTATGGCTGTATAGAAATATGTAAACAATACTATTAAAACTGCATTTGTAAAGTTGTACCAGAATCCCACGGGATTTGCATATGCTGATACAAATCCGGATAAAGAATCTCCTCCGTATCTGGCAAATGATAATGGTAACATTACTATTGCCTGTGCAAAGATAATTGGCATTACACCAGCAGCATTTACTTTAAGCGGGATATATTGTCTTACTCCTCCGTATTGTTTATTCCCTATTATTCTTTTTGCATATTGTACAGGAATTCTTCTTGTACCCTGTACCAGCAGGATAGTAATAACAAATACAAGGAACAGGAATACAATCTCTACCAGGAATGCTATTAATCCGCCTCCTTGTCTTTCAAGTCTTGCCACGAGTTCACTTGTAATTGCAAAAGGAAATCGTGCTATTATTCCAATCATAATAATTAATGAAATACCGTTGCCAATTCCCTTGTCTGTTATTCTTTCTCCAAGCCACATAATAAACATGGTTCCTGTTGTAAGAATAAGTACTGAAAAGGGGACAAATAATCTGTGTATAACACGTGCTTCAGCAGGTATTTGTGTAAGGTATGCCGGCCCCTGGATTAATAAAATACCTACTGTTAAGTACCTTGTTATTTGATTAATTTTTCTCCTGCCACTCTCTCCTTCTTTTTGTAGTCTCTGGAAGTAGGGAACTGCTATACCAAGTAATTGAATTACAATTGAAGCCGAGATATAGGGCATAATCCCCAAAGCAAAAATTGAAGCATTTGCAAAAGCACCTCCTGAAAACATGTTCAGCAGACCCAGCACACCCTGAGAGGCTCTTTCCTGTAAAACCTGTAATTGAGAAGGGTCTACACCCGGCAATACAACTTTTGATCCCAGACGATAGATTAAAAGTATTCCCAGTGTATATAAAATCCTTGTTCTGAGGTCCTCAATTTTGTAAATGTTCTTAATTGTATCAATAAATTCTTTCATTTATCTATATTTTTACTGCACTCCCTTCCAAAGACTCTATAGCCTTTATGGCAGATTTTGAAAAAGCATGTGCTTTTACTTCCAGTTTAGAGGTTAATTTTCCATCGCCGAGAATTTTCACACGATCATTTTTTGAAGCAAAACCTGCATCAATTAGGGCCTGTACATCAATTGACTTCAGGTTTTTCCTGTCAGCTAAATTTTGTAAAGTACTTATATTAATACTTTTGTATTCTTTTCTGCTAATATTAGTAAATCCATATTTGGGCACTCTTCTTTGCAATGGCATTTGCCCCCCCTCATATCCTTTTTTTCTCCTGAAACCTGACCGGGATTTAGCACCCTTATGACCTTTTGTGGCCGTGCCTCCCTTACCTGACCCCTGACCCTTTCCAAGCCTTATTTTGTTCTTAACAGAATTTTTTGCCGGTTTGAGATTACTTAAGTCCATATCTTATTAAATATCTTTATTATTTTTTCCCCTCAATATTTACTAAATGTCTTACCTTATTTACCATGCCAATTATTTGAGGTGTAGCTTCCAGCTCAACAGTGCTGCTTATTTTTCTTAGCCCAAGAGCATCAAGTGTTCTTTTCTGTCTTTTTGAACTCCCTATCCTGCTTTTTATTTGCGTAATTTTAATTGTTGCCATTTTTGAAATATATTACCAAATATATCATCCATTAAATACTTTATCCATACTAATACCTCTTTGCTGAGCAACTGTATATGGATCTCTAAGTTGTAAAAGTGCTGTAAAGGTAGCTTTAACCAGGTTATGAGGATTTGAAGATCCTTTGGATTTGGCCAGTACATCAGTTATGCCTACACTTTCAAGAACTGCGCGCATTGCACCTCCTGCTTTGACTCCTGTACCCCCTGATGCGGGCTTAATGAAGATTTTAGCTCCTCCATATTTTGAAAATTGCTCATGAGGTATAGTGCCATTTAAAACAGGTACTTTTATTAAATTTTTCTTTGCATCTTCTATTCCCTTTGCTATAGCAGTAGTTACTTCATTGGCTTTTCCCAGCCCAAACCCGACTATTCCATCTTCATTTCCCACTACTACTACTGCGGAAAAACTAAATGTTCGTCCACCTTTAGTAACTTTTGTTACTCTTTGAATACTAACTAACCGGTCTTTTAAATCTAAATCAGTAGTTCTGACTCTTCTAATACTTGTTGTAGACATATTTATTAAAATTTTAATCCACCTTCTCTTGCAGCTTCAGCAAGAGCTTTAACTCTGCCATGATAGAGATAACCATTTCTGTCAAATACAACATTGGTTATCCTGGCAGCTTTTGATTTTTCAGCTGTAAGTTTTCCAACCAGCTTTGCCTGTTCAGTTTTAGTTATATTTTTTTTATCAGCAATTTCTTTATTTAAAGAAGAAACTGAAAGCACAGTCCTCCCTTCATCGTCATTGATAAATTGAGTATATATATGTTTATTACTCCTGAACACTGATAATCTTGGTTTTTCTTTTGTCCCTGTTATTATCTTTCTTATTCTTTTTCTAATTCGTGTTCTTCGTTCTTGTCTTGTTATTGCCATAGTTTAAAAGTATAGTCTGTTTTAAACACTTGCAGATTTTCCTGCTTTTTTCCTTATTTGTTCATCCATAAATTTTACACCTTTTCCTTTGTATGGTTCAGGTTTCTTTAGTGAGCGTATTTTTGCAGCAACCTGACCTAAAAGCTGTTTATCAGCACTTTTTAATGTAATAATGGGATTACTTCTCCTTTCTGTTTTAGCTTCTACTTTAATTTCCGGGGGCAGCTCAATATGAATATCGTGGGAATATCCCAGATTTAGTTCAAGTCTTTGACCCTTTGCTTCTGCCCTGTAACCTATACCCACTAATTCCTGCTGAATAGTGTAACCCTTGGAAACGCCTTCTACCATGTTATTGATCAGGGAACGGTATAAACCATGCAGGGCTTTATGCCTTTTCTGATTGGTTGGTCTTTTTACCAGTATTTTATTATCTGCAATTTCTATTTTAATATCAGGATTAACCTTTTGGGTTAATTCTCCTAAACGACCCTTAACACTGACAATATTCCCCGGGGTCATGTTTACTGTTACACCCTCGGGAATTTTTATCGGTAGCATACCTATTCGTGACATTTATAAATCCTCCTGTTTAATGTACAAAACATAATATTTCACCGCCAACACTTTGTTTTCGTGCTTCTTTATCAGTCAAAACTCCTTTTGATGTTGATAAAATAGCTATACCTAATCCGTTTAAGACTCTTGGTATATTATCCTTTCTTGCATACTTCCTTAATCCCGGGCGACTTATCCTTTTAATAGATTTGATCGCCGGCAGCTTTGTCTCGGAATTATATTTTAATGCAATCTTGATTATACCCTGAATTTTATCATCGATAAATTTATAATTCAGGATATAACCCTGATCATGAAGAATCTTTGTGATATCCTTCTTAAGATTTGAGGCAGGGATCTCCACTACTTTATGTTTAGCCATAATGGCATTACGTATTCTGGTCAAATAATCTGCAATAGGATCTGTCATAAAAATTTTCTATTAATTATTTGCGATTTACACTATATATTTTCATTACCAGCTAGCTTTTTTGACTCCTGGTATTAATCCTTCAGAGGCCATTTCTCTGAACGTTATTCTGCTTAGTCCGAATTGCCTCATGTAACCCTTTGGTCTTCCTGTTAGTATACATCTGTTATGTAATCTGTTAGGATTCGAGTTTCTTGGCAATCTGCTTAATCCCTGATAATCTCCTTCAGCTTTGAGTTTAGCTCTCTTTTTAGCGAATTTTTCTACAAGTTGTTTACGCTTTATTTCGCGAGCCTTCATTGATTCTTTAGCCATATTAACCTCTTTTTATTGTTTTAAATGGTAAACCAAATTCTCTTAACAAAGAATATCCTTCTTCATCACTTTTTGCTGTAGTGACAAAAGTAATTTCTAATCCTAATATTTTTATTATCTTATCGATATCAATTTCCGGAAATATTATCTGTTCAGCTATACCTAAATTATAGTTGCCTCTTCCGTCAAGCTTGGGATTTAATCCTCTAAAATCTCTGATTCTTGGAAGCGCTGCAGATATCAGTCTTTCAAGGAATTCGTACATTTTATCTTTTCTGAGAGTTACTTTAACTCCTATGGGCATACTTTTCCTTAATTTAAAGTTTGAAATATCCCTTTTTGAAACAGTTTGTATAGCCTTTTGTCCTGCGATTAAAGTAAGCTCTTCCTGAGCTACATCAATAAGTTTTTTATCAGCTACAGCCTGACCTACACCCTGATTAATAATTATTTTTTCTAACCTGGGAACCTGCATTATTGATGTGTAACCAAATTCTTTGGTTAGCACGGGAATAATTTCTTCCCTATATTTTTTTTTAAGGTTCGGTATATAAGCCATTATTTAATTTCTTCTCCAGATTTTGTTGAGTATCTATAAAGTTTATTTTTTTCATTTAATTTTCGGCCGATTCTTGTTGGTTCGCCTGATGATGGATCAATAAGCATCAAATTTGATATATTTATTGGGGCTTCTTTTTTTATAATACCACCTTGAGGATGTTTAGCGTTGGGTTTTGTATGCTTTGATATTAAATTAATACCCTCTACTATGGCTTTATTTGTTTTTCGAATAATCTCAAGCACTCTTCCCTTTTGTCCTTTATACTCGCCAGTTATTACAAATACTGTATCTCCCTTTTTTATATGCAACTTTTTTTGCATTTATATAAATTTTAAAATTAATTATAAAACCTCAGGTGCTAACGATATAATTTTCATATATTTATCTCTAAGCTCCCTTGCTACAGGGCCGAAAATTCTGGTCCCTCTTAATTCTTCTGTAGCAGTTAAAAGAACACAGGCATTATCATCAAAACGTATATATGATCCATCAGATCTTCTGACCTCTTTTTTAGTTCTGACAACAACAGCTTTACTTACAGTCCCTTTTTTTACTTCTCCTGAAGGCAATGCATTTTTTACTGTTACAACTACCTTATCTCCTATGCTGGCATATCTTTTTCTTGTGCCACCTAAAACTCTGATGCACAGAACTTCTTTTGCCCCGCTATTATCAGCAACTGATAATTTTGATTCTTGTTGTATCATAATTATTTAGCTCTTTCAATAATTTCAATTAATCTCCAGTTTTTTTTCTTGCTTAAGGGACGTGTTTCCATAATTTTTACCAGATCACCTATGTTGCATGTATTCTCTTCATCATGTGCAACAAATTTGGTAGTCTTATTAATAAATTTTCCATATATAGGATGCATTACCTTTCTCTTTTCAGCAACTACTATAGATTTATCCATCTTGTTACTAACTACTATGCCAACACGTTCTTTTCTTAAATTTTTTTTAGCCATTTATATTATTATTTATCCTTATTTTCTTCCAATGTCTTCTTTCGAAGAATAGTCTCCAATCTTGCTATCGTCTTCTTTGTTTCCCTTATTTTTAGCGGATTGTCAAGAGGAGATATTGCATGATTCAATTTTTGTTTAATAAGAAAATTCCTCTCGTTGTCAATCCTTTCTTCAATTTCTTTTACAGATAGTTCATTAATTTCAGATGCTTTCATAGCTGATAGTTTTAGTTTTCAACATAATCATGTCTGACCACAAATTTCGTTGTAATAGGGAGTTTTTGCGCGGCAAGACGCAGAGCTTCTTTTGCTACCTCCATAGATACGCCCTCTGCTTCAATGATTATTCTACCTGGTGTAACAGGTGCAACAAATCCTTCCGGGGCACCTTTACCTTTACCCATCCTCACTTCCGCCGGCTTTTTGGTAATAGGTTTATCCGGAAATATTCGAATCCATATCTGTCCTTCACGTTTCATATAACGCGTTACTGCCTGGCGAGCTGCTTCAATTTGTCTCCCGGTAATCCATGCAGATTCTAAGGCTTTAATGCCAAATGAACCAAATGCTATTTTATTTCCCCGCTGAGCATTTCCTTTCATTCTCCCCTTTTGACATTTTCTATATTTAGTTTTCTTTGGTTGTAACATTTTTTTTCTGTTTTTTTATTAAAATGCATTTAATTGTACGAGCTTCCTATTTTCTTCTTTTTTTTAAATTTCCTTTTGGTTTGGAACTTTTTACCCCAATGTTCGGAGAAAGGTCTCTTTTACCGAAAATTTCTCCCTTGCAGATCCAAATTTTAGTACCTATTAATCCAACCTTTGTTAAAGCTTCAGCAACAGCGTAATCAATATCAGCCCTCAATGTGTGTAATGGTGTTCTTCCTTCTTTATACATTTCTGAGCGCGCCATTTCAGCTCCTCCCAGTCTGCCTGATATCAATACTTTTATCCCTTCCGCACCCATCCTCATTGTTGAAGCCATAGCCATCTTTATTGCCCTTCTGTATGAAATTTTACCTTCAATTTGTTTTGCAATATTATTGGCCACAATAGTAGCATCTAATTCCGGTCTTTTAACCTCAAAAATATTAATTTGAATTTCTTTATTTGTTATCTTCTTTAATTCCTCTTTAAGTTTATCTACTTCTTGTCCCCCCTTCCCTATGATTATTCCGGGTCTTGCAGTATTAACCGTAACTGTTATAAGTTTCAGGGTACGTTCGATAATGATTTTGGAGATGCTCGCTTTCATGAGCCTTGCGTTAAGGTACTCACGAATTTTATAGTCTTCAGCTATTTTATCAGCATAATTTTTACCTCCAAACCAGTTGGAATCCCAACCCTTAATAAGGCCCAATCTATTAGCTATTGGATTTGCTTTTTGTCCCATTAAAAATTATTAATTAGTTTGATTTACTTTTTCTTCTGATTTATTTAGACTATCTAAAATTATTGTTACATGATTTGATCTTTTTCTTATTCTATATGCCCTTCCCTGTGGAGCAGGCCTGATTCTCTTAAGTGTTCTTCCCTGGTTCACAAAAATTTCCTTTACAAATAAGTTACTTTCTTCTATCCTGGCATTTTCATTTTTATTCTGCCAGTTAGCAATGGCTGATAACAAGAGTTTTTCAACCCTTTTGGATGATTCTTTTGATGAAAATTTGAGTAAATCCAGTGCTCTGTTAACCTCTTCTCCTCTTATCATATCTGCAACAAGTCTCATTTTTCGGGGTGAAGTAGGGCAATTATTTAGTCTGGCAATAAATTTGCTTTTTTTCGCCTCTTTAAGCATTTCAGCTCTCTGTCTTTTACGTGAATCCATTTTATAGTTATCTTTTTATAAGTTTTATGCTTTATCTCTGTTTACCTCCATGTCCTCTAAATATCCTTGTCGGAGAGAACTCTCCAAGCTTATGACCTACCATATTCTCGGTTACATAAACAGGAATGAATTTGTTACCATTGTGTACAGCTATGGTATGGCCGACAAAGTCGGGCGATATCACCGATCTTCTCGACCAGGTTTTAATAACAGATTTTTTACCTGTCTTGTTCATATCAACGATTCTCTTCTCCAGTTTGTAGTCGATAAATGGACCTTTTTTCAACGACCTGCTCATAGTATGTTAGATTATTCGTTTTTAGTCTTTCGTTTTTCAACAATATATTTATTTGATGCCTTCTTCTTTGGTCTTGTTTTAAAACCTTTAGCAATTATTCCTGTTCTTGATCTCGGATGACCCCCGGAAGCCTTGCCTTCTCCACCGCCCATAGGATGATCAACCGGATTCATAGCTACTCCTCTTACTCTTGGTCTTCTCCCCAGCCATCTTGATCTTCCGGCTTTACCTGATCTTTCAAGCCCGTGATCTGAGTTTGAAACTGTTCCTATTGTTGCTCTGCAAGAGGTCAGTATCATTCTTGATTCCCCGGAAGGTAATTTTATTATTGCATATTTGCCATCTCTCGAAGTCAGCTGTGCATAGGAACCGGCACTTCTTGCCAAAACCCCTCCTCTGCCGGGTTTTAGCTCGATATTATGAATAAGTGTTCCTAAAGGTATTTCAGCTAATGTTAGTGAATTACCTATTTCAGGGGCAATTCCAATGCCTGATCTCACTGTTTGTCCAATTTTTAATCCATTGGGAGTTATAATATATCTTTTTTCTCCATCTTCATAAATGAGCAAGGCAATTCTTGCTGTTCTGTTTGGGTCGTATTCAATTGTTTTAACAGTGGCGGCCATCCCATCTTTATTCCTTAGAAAATCAATAACTCTGTATTTCCGTTTATGGCCACCTCCAATATATCTCATTGTCATTTTACCCGAACTATTTCGTCCACCTGTCTTCTTAAGAGGCCTTATTAAGGATTTTTCAGGCGTAGACCTAGTTATATTTTCAAATTTGGACGCTATTTTGTGTCTCTGACCAGGTGTTACCGGTTTAAGTTTTCGTACAGCCATATTAAATAATTAGATATTGCTATAAAAATCAATTGTATCTCCTTCAATCAAAGTAATTATCGCTTTTTTATACGATTTAGTTTTTCCGCTGATAATTCCTGTTCGGGTGTATCTCATCTTTTTTTTGCCTCCATAACGCATTGTGTTAACAGAAGCAACTGATACATCATAAAGTTCTTCAATGGCTTTTTTTATTTGTATTTTATTTGCCCTTTTGTCTACAATAAAGCCATATCTATTCATGTCTTCACCCTGGGAAGTCATTTTTTCAGTTACTATAGGCCTTATGAGTATACTCATTTTATTTATATAAATAATTTAGTTCTCGTACATTTTATTCAGCACATCAATAGAGCTTTCAACAAAGACAATCTTTGAGCAATTCATGATGTCGTATGTTGTTAAATCGGAAATAGTTACAACTTTTGAGTCTTTTAAATTCCGGGAAGACAAATATATATTTTTATTTGTTTCAGATAACACCAGTAAAGATTTATTATCTTTAATTTTCAGGCTGTTAACAACATTAACATATTCTTTTGTTTTGGGCCCATCAAGATTAAAATCTTCCATAATCATTATAGCATTATTTTTTGCCTTATATGAAAGAGCTGATTTACGGGCCAGCCGTTTTACTTTCTTATTTAACTTAAATCGGTAATCCCGCGGGCTCGGACCAAAAGTTTTTCCACCTCCTCTAAATATTGGATTCTTTATACTTCCAACACGTGCTGCGCCAGTACCTTTTTGTCTTCTGATCTTTCTTGTGCTTCCTGTTATTTCTGATCTTTCTTTTGTTTTACTGGTTCCCTGGCGATTGTTTGCCAGGTATTGTTTAACATCCAGGTAAATGGCATGATCATTGGGTTCTATACCAAATATAGTATCTTCCAACTCTACTTTTTTACCTGTATCCTGTCCTGCAATATTTAAAACCGATAATTTCATCTAGTATTTATTTTTATATTCTATCAGGGCTCTCAATAACGACATATGAGCCTCTTGAACCTGGTACTGATCCTTTAAGGATTAATAAATTCTGTTCAGGAATTATTTTAACCTTACGCAGGTTAAGTATTTTTACAGTACTATTACCAGTATGGCCAGCCATCTTCATTCCTTTGAAAACCCTGGAGGGGAAAGAAGAAGCTCCTAATGAGCCAGGGGCCCTGCTTCTGTTATGCTGACCATGTGTAGCATCACCAACCCCGGAAAAGTTATGTCTCTTAATAACGCCTTGAAATCCTTTACCCTTTGATTTTGCAGTAACATCCAGCCATAAATCATTCTTAAAATAGTCAACTGTAATAACATCTCCAAGTTTCCAGTGTTTTACAAATCCTCTGAGTTCAACAACTTTTATTTTTGATGTAGTATTAGCTTTTTTGAAATGTCCTAACATAGCCCTGGTGGCGTTTTTTTCTTTTTTATTGTCAAAAGCTAATTGCACAGCAGTATATCCATCTTTTTCCTTGGTTTTTATTTGAGTAACAACACAAGGACCTGCCTCAATTATAGTACAAGGTACGTTATTTCCATTTTCATCACTGACCGACGTCATTCCTATTTTTTTCCCTATTAACCCTGGCATTTTAAATTGAATTTAAATTGTTTATACTTTTATTTCAACTTCTACCCCGCTGGGTAATTCCAATTTCATTAATGCATCAATAGTCTTGGGTGTAGAACTATATATATCCAGTAATCTTTTATAAGATGATAACTGAAATTGTTCACGGGATTTCTTATTTACAAAAGGAGACCGTAGAACCGTAAAAACTCTTTTATGTGTAGGCAGTGGAATTGGTCCGCTTACAACTGCACCTGTGGTTTTTACTGTCTTAACAATTTTTTCAGCAGATTTATCTACTAGATTATGATCATAAGACTTTAATTTTATTCTGATCTTCTGGCTCATTATTAATAATAAATTTTATTATACAAAAGCTTTTAGTCCTTTAATTTTTTCTATTACATCCTGAGCTATTTCAGGTGGTACTTCTTCATAATGTGAGAATTCCATTGTAGAAGTCGCACGACCAGATGTAAGTGTTCTTAATATTGTAACGTAACCGAACTTTTCAGCCAGTGGTACTTTCGCTTTAATAACCCTTACACCTGCTTTAGTTTCCATGCCTTCTACTTTCCCTCTTCTCCGGTTAAAGTCAGCAATTACATCACCCATATATTCTTCCGGTGTTAAGACTTCGGCAGACATAATTGGTTCGAGTAATTTTACTTTGGCTTTTCGCATAGCTTCTTTAAATGCCCGTTTGGCTGCAATCTCAAATGAGAGAGAATCAGAGTCAACCTGGTGGTAAGATCCGTCTTTTAGTATAACTTTTAAACTGTTAACTGGAAATCCGGCTAATACTCCGTTACGCATTGCTTCTTTGAAGCCTTTCTCAACTGAAGGAATGAATTCTCTTGGTATATTTCCTCCTTTAACTTCATCAATAAACTGAAGACCTTTAACACCCTTATCGGCAGGAGAAAGTTCGACAAGGATTTCGGCAAACCTGCCTTTACCTCCGGTTTGCTTTTTGAAAATTTCCCTGTATGTTACTACTGAGGCCAGTGCTTCTTTATATGCTACCTGAGGAGTCCCCTTATTACATTCCAAAGCAAATTCTCTTTTCAGCCTGTCTAACAAGACTTCAAGGTGAAGCTCTCCCATACCACTAATTATTGTCTGGCCGGAGTCTTCATCTACTTTAACCTGAAAAGTCGGATCTTCCTCGGATAATTTTCCTAATGCCACTCCAAGCTTGACAACATCTGCCTGTACTTTGGGTTCTATTGCTATACCAATCACAGGTTCAGGGAAACTCATTGATTCAAGATAGATGGGTTTTTTTACATCGCAGAGGGTATCTCCGGTGACCAGTTCTTTTAAGCCAACTGCAGCACAAATATCCCCTGCTTCAATTTTATTTTTGGGATTTTGCTTATTGGCATGCATCTGGTATAAGCGGGTAATTCTTTCCTTTTTCTCTGTTCTTGGATTATATACATTCATCCCGGATTCAATATATCCTGAATAGATCCTTAGAAAGGCCAATCTTCCAACAAAGGGATCAGTTGCTATTTTAAATACCAGTGCTGCTAAAGGTTCATTGGGATCCGGACTTCTTTCAATTTTTTGATCATTTCTGGGATTTTTACCTTGTACACTGCCAATATCAAAAGGACTTGGAAGAAATGCAGAAATAGCATCCAGCAGTCTTTGTACCCCTTTATTTTTAAATGCAGCGCCACACAACACAGGAATGACAGTTCTTTTAAGTGTGGCTTTACGGGTGGCTCTTAATAAATCTTCAACAGTAATGGATTCTTTATTTTCGAGGAATTTTTCAAGTAAATCATCATCAGCCTCACATATTACCTCAATTAGTTTTTCCCTCCATTCTTCCACTGTATCTTTCAGGTCTTCCGGGATATCAACATAGTCATACTTCATTCCCAGAGTATCATCTTCCTTCCAGACTATGGCACGCTGTTCGATAAGATCAATTACACCTTTGAATGATTCTTCAGAACCAATTGGTATTTGAACAGGTACAGGGGTGGCTCCCAGTTTCTCCTTAATCTGCTTTACCACGCCAAAAAAATCTGCACCCGTACGATCCATTTTATTTACAAATGCTATACGGGGGATTGCATATTTATCGGCTTGCCTCCAGACAGTCTCAGATTGAGGCTCTACACCACCCACAGCACAGAATATAACAATAGCACCATCCAGTACTCGTAATGAACGTTCGACCTCAACAGTAAAATCAACATGCCCGGGAGTATCAATAATATTAATCTTATAATTGTTGTTACGGAAATTCCAGTAGGTAGTAGTGGCAGCCGAAGTAATTGTAATCCCTCTTTCCTGTTCCTGTATCATCCAATCCATAGTTGCAGCTCCATCGTCAACTTCGCCCATACGGTGAGTTATACCAGTATAGAACAATATGCGTTCGGTAGTAGTGGTCTTACCTGCATCAATATGGGCCATGATCCCAATATTTCTGGTATAATTTAAATCTTTATTCATCATACTAATTATCAGCTAGCAACTATAATTAACTCTTAATATTGTCAAATATCTTGTTTTAGAATCTGAAATGTGCGAATGCTTTGTTTGCTTCCGCCATTCTGTGGATTTCTTCTTTCTTTTTAAATGCTCCTCCTTCTTCCTTATAAGCAGCTATAATTTCAGCTGCAAGTTTTTCGCTCATAGACTTTCCGCTTCTTTTCCTTGCAAACTGAATCATATTTTTCATGCTCAGGCATATTTTTCTATCTGGTCTAATTTCAGTGGGAACCTGAAATGTTGCACCGCCTACTCTTCTGCTTTTTACTTCTACCTGGGGTGTAATATTTTCCAGTGCTTTTTTCCAAATTTCCAAAGGAGGCTCTTCAACATCCTTACCTGTTTCTTCAATGATATCAAGTGCCTGATAGAATATTTTAAAAGCAAGACTCTTTTTACCTCTGAACATGATACTATTTACGAACCTTGTCACAAGCTGATCGTTGAATTTGGGATCAGGTAATAAATTATTCTTCTTTGGTTTTGTTTTTCTCATTGTTTATTCTGCTTAGTGCCTTAATTATTATCTGGGCCTCTTAGCCCCATATTTAGATCTTCGCTGACTACGTCCTTCAACTCCTGAAGTATCCAGGGCCCCTCTGATTAAATGATATCGTACACCAGGTAAATCTTTAACCCTGCCTCCTCTGATTAATACAATAGAGTGTTCCTGTAAATTATGTCCTTCGCCAGGTATATATGTGTTGACTTCTTTACCATTTGTTAATCTTACTCTTGCAACTTTTCTCATTGCAGAGTTAGGTTTTTTAGGTGTGGTAGTGTAAACACGTACACAAACTCCCCTTCTTTGCGGACACAAATCCAGTGCAGGGGCTTTACTTTTTTCCTTAATTTTAGTTCTTCCTTTTCTTACTAATTGCTGAATAGTCGGCATATACACTCAATATTAATATTGCTTTCGTAAATTGGGTTGCAAAGGTAGATTTTTTTTTTTGAAAAACAACAAGATGAATTAAAATATTTTAATTAATCTTTATGCGTATATTAAGCATTATAAACATGTTATATAGATTGAATACATGTCGTTTTTATAATATCATAATTCATGATATTTAAACAGAGATTTTCAGTTTTAATTCAAATAAAATATTGTTTATATAAGTTTATAATATACAATGCATAATACGGGTTTGCCTCAAATGATTTATGTGTCTTGCTTCTTGTTAAAAAATTATTATTTTTGCAAGTCCTTTTAAGGGGGGTTTGTAATAATAAATAATTCAATATTTAAGCGAAATGAAAACATATTTGACCAGTGAAATCAGAAATCTTGTTATAGTTGGGAATGCGGGATCGGGAAAAACAACTTTATCAGAAACCATGCTTTATGAAGGAGGTATAATAGAAAGAAGAGGTGATGTGGAAAGTAAGAATACTGTTTCTGATTATAAGGAAATTGAACATTATAATACAAACTCAGTTTTTTCAACTCTTCTTTATACTGAATACAATAACCATAAAATAAATTTTATTGATGCACCCGGTCTGGATGATTTTATAGGGGGTGTTATTTCCTCAATAAGAGTTGCCGATACGGCATTATTGATTATTAATGCACAAAACGGAGTAGAGGTAGGAGCGGAGATCCATGGCAGGTACCTGAAAAAATATAATACTCCTATGGTATTAGTTATAAATCAGCTGGATCATGAAAAAGCAAATTTTGAAAAATGTGTCGAGACCGCAAAAGAATGTTTTGGTAAAAACATAACAATAGTCCAGTATCCTGTAAATACAGGACCCGGGTTTAATGCGATCATAGATGTTCTGACGATGAAAATGTATAAATTCCCTGCCAGCGGTGGTAAGCCCGAAATATTAGATATACCTGCCGATCAGTTAGATCATGCTAATGAATTACATCATGAACTTATAGAAAAGGCTGCAGAAAATGATGAAGCCTTAATGGAATTATATTTTGAAAAAGATACTCTTTCTGAAGAGGAAGCAAGGAAAGGGATTACTATAGGTCTTATACAGCGTGGGATCTTCCCGGTATTCTGTATCTCTGCAAAAAATGGCATTGGCGTCAGACGGTTAATGGAATTTATCGTAAATACTGTCCCGAGTCCCTCCGATATGCCTCCGGAAAATATATCGGGGAAAGAAATTAAATGTGAAAAAACAGGTAAAACATCTCTTTTTGTATTTAAAACATCTATTGAACCCCATATAGGTGAAATAAATTATTTCAAAGTTATGTCAGGTGAGATCAAAGAGGGTATTGATTTGAATAATAACAGCACTCATAATAAGGAAAGAATTGCACAGATTTTTGTTGTTGCAGGTAAGAATAGAATTAAAGTATCCAGCATGACAGCAGGTGATATAGGTGCTACGGTAAAGTTAAAAGGAACTAAAACCAATCATACATTAGCCATTGAAAATATAAAATTTGATCCCATACAATTTCCTGAACCAAAATACCGTGCAGCAATTAAACCTCTTAGTGAAGGTGATGAGGAAAAACTTGGGGAAAACCTGCAGAGAATGCACGATGAAGATCCAACTATTGTTATAGAATACTCTAAAGAGTTAAAGCAGATAATATTATCGGGACAGGGAGAATACCATCTGAATATTTTAAAGTGGCACCTGGATAATATTTTTAAGGTAGATTCTGTATTTGTTACTCCCAGGATTCCATACAGAGAAACAATAACAAAGATTGCTCAGGCAGAATACAGGCATAAAAAGCAATCAGGGGGAGCCGGACAATTTGGTGAGGTGCATCTCGTTATTGAACCATATATAGAAGGCGCTCCGGATCCTAAATTTTATAAAGTTGAAGGAAAAGAAATAAAGGTTTCTGTAAGAGACAAAGAAGAGATTGATCTTCAATGGGGAGGTAAATTGATATATTATAATTGTATAGTTGGTGGCTCTATAGATTCAAGATTTATGCCTGCTATACTAAAAGGTATTATGGAGAAAATGGAAGTCGGACCGTTAACCGGTTCATATGCGAGAGATATTAAAGTAGCCGTTTACGACGGGAAAATGCACCCGGTTGATTCAAATGATATCTCCTTCAGGCTTGCAGGCAGAAATGCTTTCAGCCTGGCATTTAAGAAAGCGACACCAAAAATTCTTGAACCTATTTATGAATTGGAGATATTAGTTCCCTCTGACAGAATGGGAGATGTAATGAGTGACCTGCAAAGCAGGAGGGCTATAGTCCAGGGAATGTCAAGCGAAGGGGGATTTGAAAAGATTATAGCAAAAGTACCCCTGGCTGAAATGGATAAATATTCCACTTCATTAAGTTCCCTTACAGGCGGCAGGGCTATATATACAATGAAGTTTTCTGAATATTTGCAGGTTTCCGGTGAGATTCAGGAACAATTGCTAAAAGCATACGAAGCAGAACAGGAAGAGGAATAGAATATAACTCCTAAAATCTCAGAATTTTTTAGGGCTTTTAATCCTTCGATTCCCGGTACAAGTGTACAAATCCGCTGTACAATTTTTTATTGTACTCCTTTAATTTTTTATTTTCCCAGTCTTCAATAGCAACTAATCTTCTTATAACATAGAAATATACTCCCTCGCTGGCATTTCTGTCTGAATTCATTATCTTACCATCCCAGCCTTTCCAGTCCCTTATATTGCCATGGTATTCATGGACTTTTTTCCCATACCGGTTAAAAATTACTATATCTATATCGTAAACTGAGACGTCAGCCGATCTAAAAAAGTCGTTAGCTGAAATTTCCGCGTTATTTCCAACTTTTTCTTCCTGGTATAACTTTAAAACATCTCCGAATCCATCCTCGTTTGGAGTAAAAACGTTAGGCAGTAAAGGGGGTTCACCTGCTTCATCACCGGCTGAATATACTCCCATTGAAGGTTCATCTATTGTGATTTCTGTATTTGATGAATCAATGCATTCATAAGGTTTTTCAGATTTTGTGATAAATGTTATAGTATAGTCACCAGGATATATATACTCATAAATAATTGTGTCGTCACTGTTATAAAAGGTTGTATCATCACCATTGCCAAATTTCAGAATATAGGTGGCAGTATTTTTTGAGTTAGTATTGTAGAACTTATATTTTGCCGGAGCAGTAATATAATCATAATCTCCACCATAAAATATTCCGTATTCCTCAGGATAATATTCAGTATCAGTTAATTCGATATATGTTTTGTCAAATTCTGCCATTGACTGAATTGATTCATATAATACAGTATCCGAGCGTTCAAGATTAAATCTGTCACTAACGGTAATTATATATTCAGTATCTTCATAGGGAAGATCGGTAATCCTTGGATCAAGTTCAGCCCTGGGGGTTGATCCGGAACCTTCTTCATTTTCTGATGTCCATTTGATGTCTGAATAGCTATTATAAACGTAAATGACAGTATCAATTCTTCCGGGAACATAATAATATAAATTTGTGCTGGTCAGCTCTGCTTCGAGGTCTAAAAATTCGCACGAAAAGTAAAGTGAAGGGACCTTACCCGAATCATCCTTGGTGGTAATTTCTACATTAAAGTCATTGATAAAAACCCATGCCCTGCAAGTATCTGAAATTTCATTTTTAATTAATACTACCTGGTATCCTGCAGATGTACTTATAGTATCAACTGTGGATGATGAACCTGTTATAGTATCAAATGGGATGTAACTACCTGTATTTGGATTATATATAGACCATATATATTCCCAGTCGTCCATATTATCAGGAGAGAGTGTCTCTAATATAACATTAACTGACCTGCCATAAACAGGTACATTGAAAATATAGATCGAATCAGTTGAACCTGGTGTATCATATGTAACTTCTTCTGAATAATCAGCATCCGGAGCGTATAATTGGGCATTAATAAATAGAGGATAAAAAAATGCTATGAGGAAAATAAATCTGATTAAATACCTTAACATATTGATTTTTAATAATGCTATAATTGTCTTATTAAGAACTTAATTATAATTTAAATATTATAACAGCGCAATTTAATTTTAAAATTTGCAATGATATAAAAATATCATCAATGTTAATTTATTTTTAAAAATACAAATTCATTAGGTAAATTTAACAGGATACAAATGTTATTTTAGCACAATCTCAATATAAATTATAACTTGAAGACTTTTTTAAAGGAATTAAATCAGGCTCAGTACGAAGCTGTATTAAATACTGAAGGTCCTTCACTGGTAATTGCCGGAGCAGGTTCCGGAAAGACAAGGGTTCTTACTTTTCGGGTAGCCTATCTGTTAAGTAAAGGTGTGGATCCGTCAAATATTATTGCACTTACATTTACCAATAAGGCGGCAAATGAGATGAAAGAGCGAATTGACAATATTGTTGGAAACAATATTGCCAGATATCTCTGGATGGGTACTTTTCATTCAATCTTTGCCAGGATATTAAGAATTGAATCAGTTGCTTTGGGCTACAGTTCAAATTACTCTATTTATGATACAACCGATTCTAAAAGTCTGATAAAATCCATTATTAAGGAACTGAATCTTGATGAAAATATATATAAGCCGGGGATTATCCAGGGAAGAATATCTTCGGCCAAAAACAATCTTATATCAGCTGAAGCTTATTATAATAATCCTGAAATTGCAGCATATGATAAAATTACCAGAAGACCCAGAATAGCAGACATATTTAAGATCTATTGCGCACGCTGTAAAAATGCAAATGCAATGGATTTCGATGATTTACTTCTTAATACCAATATTCTTTTCAGAGATTTTACTGATATATTGAAAAAATACCAGAAGAAATTTCATTATATACTTGTAGATGAGTATCAGGATACGAACTATTCTCAATACCTGATAGTAAGAAAATTATCAGCAGTACACAGAAATGTTTGTGTTGTAGGTGATGATGCCCAGAGCATTTATTCGTTCAGAGGGGCCAGGATTGAAAATATACTTAACTTTAAAAATGACTACAGTGATTTAAGACTTTTTAAACTTGAGAAAAATTACCGTTCTACCAAAACTATTGTATCAGCAGCAAATAGTATAATTGCCAGGAATAAAGAACAGATTCATAAAAAGATCTGGTCAGACAATGAAACAGGTGAAAAAATAAAAATAATCAGAACCCTTACCGATACGGAAGAAGGATTTTTTGTGTCAAATTCAATACTTGACACTGCATTAAGTGAACAGGAGCAGTATAGTGAATTTGCAATATTATACAGAACAAATGCACAGTCGAGAATATTTGAGGAAGCACTAAGAAAAAGAAATATACCCTATAAAGTATATGGCAGCATATCATTTTATGAGCGAAAGGAAATTAAAGATGTGCTGGCATATTTACGTCTTACTGTAAATCAGCATGATAATGAAGCTTTAAAAAGAATAATCAACTATCCTGCACGTGGTCTTGGAAAAGTTACAATGGGGAAACTTGAAGATCAGGCAAATAGAACTGATAAGAGTATCTGGGAAATAATACTTGAACTGGATGAGGAAAATTTAGGATTTAATTCAGGTATCCTAACCAGACTAAAATCATTTTCAAATACTATTTCAGATTTTAATATGAAATTGGAAAGTCATAATGCTTACGAATTGGCCAAATACATACTTTCATCAACAGGTATATTGAAGGATTTATATAATGGATATACACCTGAAGAAATAAGTAAATATGAAAATCTCGAGGAGTTGTTAAATGGAATTAGGGAATTTACTGAAGAAAATGAAGATGAGAATATTGTTACTTTGGATAAATACCTGCAAAATGTTTCACTGCTTACTGATATGGATAATGAGAAAAATGAAGATAAAAATAAAGTTACTATAATGACTATTCATTCAGCCAAAGGATTAGAGTTTAATAATATTTATATTGCAGGAGTTGAAGAAGATTTACTCCCCTCCAGGTTATCGCTTGATTCGCCAAAGGATCTGGAAGAAGAAAGAAGACTTTTTTACGTTGCTGTTACACGGGCCAGAAAGAGAGTCATAATTACTTATGCGCAGTCGCGCTACAAATGGGGTACTCCAATCGATTGTTCTCCCAGCAGATTTATAAAAGACATTGATGAAAAATATGTTGATTCTGTGCAGGAAAAGGAATCCGTGTCTAATATAATTGAATACAGAGGTAACATGAGAGATAATAACGGCCATAAGTTGCTAAGCAGTTATTTAAACAGGGATCCTAACAATAACCATATTAATATTGGTAACAGAAAGTTTATAAAATTAACGAAAACAAGTACCTTTAATAATAGTAAATCTGAAAATAATATTAAGGATTTTAAGCCTGATAATCCTGAAAATATACAGGCAGGCATGAAAGTTGAGCATCAGCGTTTTGGGATTGGCAAGGTTATTCATATTGAGGGCGTTTCTCCAAACAGAAAAGCAACTGTATTTTTTCAGGAATCAGGGCAAAAAAAACAATTACTTTTGAAATTTGCCAAACTTAAAATTGTAAGTTCAATTTAGAATAATAGCAGCGATTCTAAATAATATTGGATTTAATCTTTGATAGATAAATAATTTTCCATTAGTTTTGTATAAAAAGAATTATGAGCTACGATTATAATACAAGCAGAAACAATTTAAAGTTGCCGGAATACGGAAGAAATATCCAGAAAATGGTTGAATATTTAATGACTATTGAAGACCGTGACCAAAGAAATAAAATGGCATATGCAGTAATTTCTGTAATGGGCAATATGAATCCTCACTTAAGAGACATTAGTGATTTCAAACATAAACTATGGGATCATCTTTCCATTATGTCAGATTTCAAACTCGATATTGATTCTCCCTATAAGCAACCGGAACCCAAAGTATTTAATGAAAAACCAAGAAGGGTTGAATATAAATTAAATGAAATAAAATTTAAGCATTACGGCAGAACACTTGAAATGCTGATTGATACAGCTTCAAAATACCCTGAAGGTGAGGAAAAGGAGCAACTTATTAAAGTTATTGCCAATCATATGAAAAAATCCTACCTAACATGGAACAGAGAGGTAGTCGATGATGGGGAAATTTTCAAGGACTTAAAAGAGCTGTCAGGTAGTAAAATAAAAATTGATGAAGATCTAAAGCTTAATGATTCCAGAGAAATACTTTCCAAAAATAAAAGAAAGAGAATCATGAGAAAAAAATAGTAATTATTATTTGCTTTATGTTATTAAATGAGTTCTTTTAAAATAAAAGGAGGAAAGAGATTAAGAGGTGAGATAATACCTCAAGGATCAAAAAATGAAGCGTTACAGGTGATATGTGCTACTTTACTAACCCCTGAGAAAGTAATTATCAGAAACATTCCCGATATTATTGATGTAAATAATTTAATTGGTTTAATAACAGGATTAGGTGTTGAAGTTAACAGATTAAATTCTTCTGATTATTCCTTTTGTGCAAAGGATGTCAATATAGATTACCTTCTGAGCGATGAATTCATTAAGAACAGTGCAAGCCTGCGAGGTTCGTTAATGCTCATCGGGCCTCTCATCGCCAGATTTGGAAAGGGATACATCCCAAAACCCGGAGGAGATAAAATAGGGAGGAGAAGAGTGGATACTCATATTAATGGATTCATAAAATTAGGAGCCAGGTTTAATTATGATGCCAGGGAAGATTTCTATAAAATAGAAGCTAAACATCTCCAGGGATGCTATATTTTACTTGAGGAAGCTTCAGTTACCGGCACTGCAAATATTATTATGGCTGCCGTGCTTGCCGAAGACAAATCAACAATATACCATGCAGCATGTGAACCGTATATTCAGCAGTTATGCAAAATGCTGAATATGATGGGTGCAAAAATATCAGGTATTAGTTCAAACTTGCTAACTATTGAGGGTGTTTCCAAGCTAGGAGGATGTGAGCATACTCTTTTGCCGGATATGATTGAAGTGGGAAGTTTTATCGGATTGGCTGCTATGACAAAGAGTGAAATACTAATAAAAAATGTATCATATCAAAACCTCGGAATTATTCCTTATTCATTTAGGCGGTTAGGCATTAGGTTTGAAAAAACAAATGATGATATCTTTATCCCTGAGCAGGAACACTATGAAATTGAGACTTTTATCGACGGATCTATAATGACAATTGATGATGCTCCCTGGCCCGGTCTCACTCCTGATTTGTTAAGTGTTATTCTGGTCGTGGCAACACAGGCAAAGGGAAGTATACTTATTCATCAGAAAATGTTTGAGAGCAGATTGTTTTTTGTGGATAAATTAATAGATATGGGGGCTCAAATCATATTATGTGATCCTCATCGGGCAACAGTTATAGGATTGGATAATCAAATTAATTTAAGGGCTACTAATATGACTTCACCAGATATACGTGCAGGTGTTGCTTTACTGATTGCTGCTCTTTCGGCAGATGGCACAAGTATAATTAATAATATTGATCAAATAGACAGGGGATACCAGTATATAGATAAACGTTTAAATAATATAGGTGCTGAGATTGTCAGGGTTAGTTAAAATCAAAATTACATTTCTTTGTTATTTTTGCATTTAAAATTTAAATAGGCTGTCAAATTGTCTGAATAAGAAAAATGGCAAGTATTTTGTCAGCTAAGATCGCTGTTAAAAATAAATATTTAATTAAAACAGGTTCCATATGGTAAAGAAAGCAATGCCAGAAAAAGAGGAAACGATACATAGCACAGCAAAAACTGGTAAAACCAGGGGAGATATTAATAAAACAACTATTAAATCATCAGGGAAAACAGCAAAAAAAAGGACATCTGATCAAAGAGAAAAGATTAAATCGAAGATGGCATCTTATGAAGAAAAAATAAAAGAACTGACAGATAAATACTTAAGATTATCAGCCGAGTTTGATAACTATAGAAAACGTACTCTTAAAGAGAAAATTGAATTAACAAAATCAGCAGGAGAGGAGTTACTGAAAAATATATTGCCAGTTATGGATGATTTTGAAAGGGGCATAAAGACTGTTAATAATGCCGGCGATATTACAGCAATAAAAGAAGGAATAGATCTAATATACAATAAATTCAAGGACTTCCTAAATCAAAATGGAGTCAGGGAAATAGATGCTAAAGAAAAGGAATTTAATATCGATCTTCACGAAGCAGTCACAAAAATACCTGCTGCAAAAAAAGATTTAAAAGGTAAGGTAGTTGACGTGATCGAAAAAGGTTATACTCTTAATGATAAGGTAATCAGATATTCAAAGGTTGTAATTGGTGAATAAATTATCATTTTTGTTCCAGTAGTAAGAGGCATCTATTAAATACCCTACCTGAAAATATAATAAATAAATGGCTAAAAGAGATTATTATGAAATTCTGAATGTACCTAAAAATGCTTCCCTGGAGGATATAAAAAGGGCTTACAGAAAGCAGGCATTAAAATATCATCCGGATAAAAATCCTGGCGATAAACAAGCCGAAGAAAAGTTCAAGGAAGCAGCAGAGGCATATGGAGTCTTGCGTGACTCTGATAAGAGGGCCAGGTATGATCAATTCGGCCACGCAGGCGTAGGAGGTGCTTCGGGTGGGGGATTTAGTATGACTATTGATGATATTTTTAGTCAGTTTGGCGATATATTCGGTGATTTCGGATTTGGAGGATTTGGCGGCTTCGGAACCGGCAGAAGGAGTTCCAGAAGAATTAACAAAGGAACTAATCTCAGGGTAAAAGTAAAATTGAACCTGGAGGAAATTGCAGCCGGGGTCCAGAAAAAAATTAAAGTGAATAAGTACGTAACCTGTGATGTATGTGGCGGAACAGGAGCAAGGGACGGCAGTTCATATAATACATGTTCAACTTGTGGGGGAACTGGTAATGTTACAAGAGTGACACAAACACTTCTGGGTCATATGCAGACAACACAGGCTTGTCCTTCGTGCGATGGTGAAGGAAGAACAATTGCACAAAAATGTACAAATTGTCATGGTGAAGGTATCATAAAAGCGAATGAAATAATTAGTATGAAGATTCCCGCAGGGGTGGCTGAAGGCATGCAAATGACTGTTGCAGGCAAAGGTAATGCCGCAAGAAGAGGAGGTATTAATGGAGAATTGTTAGTCTTAATTGAGGAGGAAAACCATCCTGATTTAATTCGTGATGGCAATGATTTGTTATACAATTTACATATAAGTATCACTCAGGCAGCATTAGGTGCCCCTGTTGAAGTACCGACTATTAACGGGAAAGTTAAAATAAAAATCGATCCGGGGACACAACCGGGTAAAATTCTGAGATTAAGAGGAAAGGGATTACCGGGAGTAGATAGCTACGGACGGGGTGACCTGCTCGTCAGTATTAATGTGTGGATCCCAAAATTACTTACACGTGAAGAAAGAAAGTTATTAGAAAAGCTGAATGAATCTCCAAATTTCAAGCCTAATCCCAATAAGGCAGATACAAGTTATTTCGAGAAAAAGACCAATTTTTTTAACTAAATGGATATCTTCAAAGCACAAAATATACGCAAACAATTTGGGAATACCATTGCCTTAAATGAAGTATCGGTTAATGTGCCGGAAGGCAGTATATATGGATTACTAGGCCCAAATGGTGCAGGAAAAACTACCTTAATACGAATTATAAATCAAATACTGGCTCCTGATAAGGGAGAGTTATATTTTTATAACAGGAAGCTTAAGTCGGATGATATATTTCAAATTGGCTATCTTCCGGAGGAAAGAGGTTTGTATAAGAAAATGAAGGTTGGAGAGCAGGCATTATATCTTGCACAACTTAAAGGGGTATCAAAAAAAGAAGCACTTGCAAGGTTAAAATACTGGTTTCAAAAATTTGAAATTCAGGCATGGTGGAACAAAAAGATTGAAGAACTTTCAAAAGGCATGCAACAAAAAATCCAGTTTATTATTACAATATTGCACGAACCAGCACTTATTATTTTTGATGAGCCTTTTAGTGGTTTTGATCCTATAAATACAAAATTACTCAAGAAAGAAGTTCTGAACTTAAGAGAAAAGGGCGCAACTATAATATTTTCCACACATGACATGAGTTCTGTTGAAGAATTATGTGATCATATAACATTGATCAACAAATCAAAGACTATACTCGAAGGTAAAATAAATGATATAAGGAATGCATATAAATCAAATACTTTTAAAATAGGTTACAAAGGTAATCCGGAGAAACTGAAAAATCTTCTGGATGGAGATTTTGAATTAATTGAGCATAGTACGAAGGACAATACTAATTACGCTAAAATCAAAGTAAACAGGTTATTAAGGAAAAATGAACTACTTTATTTGTTAATACCTGAAATTCAAATTACTTCATTTAATGAATTACTCCCAAGTATGAATGAAATATTTATTAAAGTAGTTGAAAAATCTCAGGATGTTACTAACTAAACGATTTTACGGTAAATGAATAAAATAACAATTATTGTTAAACGTGAATACTTAACCAGGGTAAGAAAAAGAGCATTTATCATAATGACTTTAATAGGACCAATCCTGTTTGCCGCCTTTTTAATAATTCCTGCCTGGCTGGCGACGCTTGAAGACAAAGAAGAAAAAATAATTGCTGTAATTGAATATAGTGATAGCAATACGCCGGTACCTGATTCATTAAAGCAGTTTTTTGATGCTTTACCGGATAGGGACAATCTGAAATTTGAATATATAGGATATACCACTTTAGATGTATTAAAGTCTACTCTCGAGTATTCAAAATATTTTGGCATCCTGCATATTCCTCATAATGTAATTAATTCCGAAGTAGTTGAATTATATACCAAAAAGGAACCAAGCATAAGCATGGAAATTTATATTACTAAATCTCTGGAGAAATATATACACAATATTAAATTAAGGAAGTTAAATATACCTGTTGAAGTCTTAAATTCTGTGCAAACCAGCATAAAATTAAAAACTATAAAACTGGAGAAGGGTAAATATGAAGAGAAAGACTTGAAAAATTTAAGAAGAGGAGTTGGTTATGCAGCAGGATTCTTAATTTATTTTTATATCTTCTTTTTTGGAGCCCAGGTTATGCGTGGAGTAATTGAAGAAAAGACAAACAGGATTGTTGAATTAATCGTATCCTCAGTTCGTCCCTTTCAGCTTATGATGGGTAAAATTATTGGCATTGGATTATTAGGCCTTACACAATTTATAGCCTGGATTATATTAACCTTTGTTATCGTTACTGTTGCTCAGGAAGTATTAATGGTAAAGAATAATATAAAGGAGAAACAACAATTTACTGCTGAAAGTATTATTGATGCCAAACCTGTTACCCAGGAACAATTAAATACAGATAATAAGGTTGCCGAATTTGAAGGAATTCTTAATAAGATAAGGGGAATTGATTTTATTGTTATGATCAGTATTTTTATATTTTATTTCCTTGGCGGTTATATTCTGTACGGCTCATTATTTGCAGCTATTGGCGCTGTAGTTGATAGTGAGACCGACACACAACAATTTATGCTGCCGGTAACTGTACCACTTATTATCAGCATATTTGTTATGATTAATGCTTTTATGAATCCAAGCGGGAAGATTGCAGTATTGTTTTCCATTATTCCATTGACCTCACCTATTGTTATGATGGCTAGAATACCATTTGATGTCCCCTGGGCAGAACTTGTTGCTTCAATGATTATTTTAGTTCTCACTTTTCTGGGAACTACATGGTTTGCAGGTAAAATATACAAAACAGGAATTTTAATGTACGGAAAGAAAGTAAATTACAGGGAGATCTGGAAATGGTTAACATATAAGACCTGATTAATCCTCAGGTATTATCATATAAATAACCTGATTGAAAAAATTAAAATTAATTATCACTAATTAACTTAAATTATGGCCAGTATATTAGTTATTGATGATGAAAAGAGTATCCTAAACACATTGAAGGAGATTTTCGAATATGAAAATCATAAGGTTGAGTTAGCTACAAATGGGCCTGAAGGAATAGAACTTTTGGAGCAAAAGGATTTTGATGTCGTTTTATGTGATATCAAAATGCCTGAGATGGATGGTATTGAAGTTTTGGAAAGAATCCTTGACAAAAGTCAGGATATACCGGTTATTATGATATCAGGACATGGTAATATTGATACTGCTGTTGAGGCAATTAAAAAGGGAGCGTATGATTTTATTGAAAAGCCGCTTGATCTGAACAGACTCCTGGTAACTGTCCGTAATGCCATAGAAAGGATAGATCTGGTAACGCAAACTAAAGTATTAAAGAGAAAGGTTAGTAAAACTTATGATATCATCGGAGAGTCACCTGCTATTAGAAAAGTAAAAGAAATAATTGAAAAAGTAGCTCCAACAGATGCAAGGGTGCTAATTACAGGCAATAGCGGAACCGGCAAGGAATTGGTAGCAAGATGGCTGCATGAAAAAAGTGAAAGGGCATCCCAGCCTTTTGTAGAAGTTAATTGTGCCGCTATTCCTTCGGAATTAATAGAAAGTGAACTTTTTGGTCATGAAAAGGGTGCTTTCACATCTGCCCATAAACAAAGAAAGGGTAAATTTGAACAAGCTGATGGAGGAACAATTTTTCTGGACGAGATCGGGGACATGAGCCTTGCCGCGCAGGCTAAGGTTCTTAGAGTTTTACAGGAGAATAAAATTACGAGAGTAGGAAGTGATAAAGATATAATAGTAAATGTTAGAGTTATAGCTGCTACGAACAAAAATCTTAAGGAAGAGATAACAAAAAAAACATTCAGGGAAGATTTATATCACCGTATTAGTGTAATCCTGATTAATGTGCCTACTTTAAATGAAAGGCTGGAAGATATAAAATTGTTAGCTGACTTTTTTAATGAACAAATTTGTAATGAGTATAGACGGCAAAAAATCAAAATTTCAGAAGATGCAATTGAAGAACTCAAAAGAATAAAATGGACAGGTAATATTCGTGAATTTCGCAATGTGCTGGAGCGTCTTATTATCTTATGTGAAAAAGAAATTACAGGTAGAAATGTGGTTGATTATGCGCAACCGATATTTAAATAGTTAAATTGTTCTATTGTTCTATTGCTCTATTGCTTTATTGTTGTATTGTTTACAATCCTGCGAATTTTAAAATTTGTGTAACCTATAATTATAGCTATTACCGGATTTATTAAATTAAAAAAACAAAATGGCAGATAAGTCATCGTTGGCACTCCGAGCACCTTGGCCTGCGTCGCTCCACAAGTATTCCACGGTATAAGTACTGAGGTTAATGTTCCTGCATCCTCCAGTGTCCTGCTCAATACTTCCGGTTTTAGTCCTTTATCTTTAAAGGTCTGGGAATACATTCTTCCGGGAACTACAATAGCAAGGTATTGATCAGAAGCTGTCAGATTAAAGAATATACAGGTTGTTATTGTTGATGCTATGAGTGAACCTGTTGACTGTGCCAGTAAAATTATTGTCTTTGTAATTCTTTTAAGCATGCCCCCGGCCTCCATGATTCCGCCAAATACCATTGCTGATAAAATTAACCAAACTGTATACAGCATTCCTGCCATTCCACCTGTTACAAACAAATCATTTATTGTTTTATTTGCAGTATCGATTTGAATATTTCCAAACATTGCCCTCATAATTACAATATAAGAAGCTTTTATCTGACTAATTCCTTCTCCGGCGAGTTGCCTGATCAATCCGGGCTGAAAAATTAAAGCAGCAACAGCTCCTAAAAGAGTACCTATTAAGAGAGCCGGTAATGCCGGCACCTTTTTTATGATAATAAATATCAATATTACAGGTATTGCTAATAATAATGGATTTAAATTAAAAGAATTATCAATTATAATAAGTACCTGCCGGATGTTCGTTTCAGAAATATTATAATTATTAGTAAATCCTATAATTAAGAAGATAATTAATGTCAATAGTATTGAAGGCCCGGTAGTAATAACCATATAACGAATGTGAGTGAATAAATCTGTTCCTGCTACGGCCGATGCAAGATTAGTCGTGTCGGAAAGAGGGGACATCTTATCACCAAAATAAGCACCTGAGATAATAGCTCCGGCAACTAATCCATCATTTATTCCAAGCGTTTTTCCAATTCCCAGTAAAGCTACACCAATTGTTGCTATTGTAGACCAGGAACTTCCTGTTACCAGAGAAATAATACCACTTACTATTAGTGCTGTAAACAAAAATATACTGGGGTGGATAATTTGCAATCCGTAATAAATAATGACAGGAATAATACCACTGATTAACCAGGTCCCAGCCAGAGATCCAATAATTAATAAAATGAGAATTGAAGGGATTGCTATACTTATACTTTTATTTATTGAACTTAATAATTTATTATAACTAACATTTAACCTTATAGAAATCAGCCCTGCAACAGCAGCTGACAATAATAAGACTATCTGATTTGCTCCTGAAAGAGTGTTCTCTTTAAAAATTATTACATTAAGTGACAGAAAACCAATTAAGAAAATAATTGGGATGAATGCCTGATAGAGCTTTGGAGATTTTATCTTATTCATTTTATTGTAAAATCATTGTACATTTAAATTTTTGCCAAAGTACACAAATTAATTAAAGATTTTGTTAAGGTTTTTTAACATATTTTATTATACTTTTGTTTGTCTATTGTATATATTGGAGCAATTTTTGAAGAAGGTCAATAAACTTCGAATATGAATTTAGATTATAATTTTTTTGAACCTGATAATAAAATACCGCCTGCAAAAGGTAAAGTATTGATTTCTGAACCTTTTTTGCAGGATAATTATTTTAAACGATCAATTATTTTGTTAACAGAACATTCGGAAGAAGGCTCCGTCGGATTTGTACTTAATAAACCTGTTAATTTACAAGCTAACGAGGTTATAAGTGATTTTCCAAAAACTGATGCACTTATATCACTCGGGGGGCCTGTTAATACTAATACATTGCACTACATACATACCTTGGGTGATATTATTCCTGGAAGTGTGAAAGTACTGGAAAACATATATTGGAGTGGAGATTTTGAAATAGTAAAAAGATTAATTGAATCCGGTAATCTTGCAAAGGAACAAATACGGTTTTTTTTAGGTTACTCAGGGTGGCATGCGCACCAGCTCGAGGATGAACTGGCTGAAAATTCATGGGTTGTTGCCGAACTTAATCCGGAGGAGATAATGGCGCCCATCAGCAAACACTTCTGGAAAACTACACTGAAAAGGATGGGGAAAAAATATGAAATGTGGTCAAATTTTCCTGAAAATCCACAGATGAACTAAATTTAGCTGATTTGCAGCAAAGAAAGTTCTATAGCTAATTCCAGGTATTTTACTAATAATTACTGAATGTCACTTCATTCAATTTCTGAATGAGTAGTTTAGATATTTTATTATAATATCTTTTTTGTCTGAATGCAACAACCCATCTGATGCCTGTTATCACATTTGTTAAAAATAGTTCATCAGCAGTGAGGAGATCCTGTATAGTCAGGGAACAATTATCATTTATAAAATATCCCAGAGATTTTATTATCTGAATTACCTTATATCTCATTATTCCATCAAGGCAACCTTCATTTAGCCCTGGTGTGAAAAATTTTAAATCCTTTACAATAAAAATATTTGAACCTGTGCATTCGGCTATTCTTTGCTTTTCATTTAAGATAATACTATCATCAAGATTCTTTTCATTTTTGTATATACCCGCCATAATAAAAACTAGTGAATTGGTTGATTTCAAATTTGATAAAACATTTATCGGCTTAAGTATATCCTGATAGATTTCAACCGCATAGCCCTTTATATTAAGCATATATTTATCATATTCAAGCGGAGAAGATTCAATAAGAAAGGATATTTCATTTGTTGATGGAGCATATAAACCCCCTGGATTTCTGAATATCGTTAGTCTGATTCTTGCACCCTGGAGTTGGCGGTTTTTATTTAAAATATTTATTATTAACCTTCTACAATATTCAAATTTAAAAGTTTCGGGGATATTCATCTTAAGAACCTTCATGCTTTTAATCAGCCTGTTTACATGTAATTCCAGAAATTGTGGTTCTGTACCATTGGCGTGTATGGTCTCAAACAATGCATCGCCATACTTAAAAGCCCTGTTATTACTATTAATAACAGGCTGGTCTGATTTGAGAAAGTCCCCGTTTAGACATATATATTTACTAATTTGCATTGCCCCAGGTTAAAATTAAAAGAGAAGATGGGAAACTCAAAATATGATTTAAAGCCTTAATAATTCACTGATAAAATTACCTAATAATCTGTAATCAAGAATTATCGGAAATATGAATCCGAAAACTGCCCCAATAAAATGAGCATCATGATTAATATTATCAATATTTCTTTTACTCATGTATTGTGAATAAATGAGATAGATTGCTCCCAAAATAATTCCGGGAACAGGCAGGAGTCCGTATACATATAACATTTTCCATGGATTAAAGAATATATATGAGAATATTATGGCTGAAACAGCACCCGAGGCTCCAACAGAATTATACCATGCATTATTTCTTTGCTTATAAAGGCTCAACAATGATGATAATACAATAGCCAATAAATAGAATAACAGGAAAACAAAACGATAAAATTTTAATACTCCAGGTGATAGGTAATACTTAAAATATTGTTCGACAACAGGTCCGAAGATAAATAAAACCAGCATGTTGACAATAAGATGAGTCCAGTTGGCATGTAAAAATCCATGAGATAATAACCTGTACCATTCTTTGCGATGAAATATCTGATAAGCATTAAACTGAAATTTTGAAAAAACCTCAGAACTCCTGAATGCAGCGATTGAAAATATTATGGTGGAAACTATAATTATATAAGTCATAATTTTAAAATAATGTAAATATAAAAATATCTGATGACTAATTTCTTATTGCAGTAAAAGATCCGGATTAAAACTAATTTTCAGATTGCGGGTTTAAAGCTTGAATTAATGTTGGAATATTATACTAAAGTCTCAATGTAGTATTTTGTATATTAATTCTTTTAGTAAGCTGCCAGGAGAGGTAGTCAAATTTCCAACTCCTTTTGATTTTAAATCATATTCTCTTAGTATTGATATGACCTGTTCAACTTTCCCGGGGGGGTACACCCTGGCTGCGGTCTGATAGTCAGGAACAAAATAGGGACTTATCTTTAAAGCAGAGATAACATTTTTACTGGATTTGTCTTTTAAGGAATGATAGGTTAGTATTCTGACAAAAAAATAGTATAATGAAGATATTGTTAATGTTATCGGATTATTTTTCTGATTTTTATCAAAATAATTTATAATTCTGTTAGCCTTTAAGCTATCCTTTTCGATCAGAGCTTTCTGCAGTTCGAAATTGTTAAAGTCCTTGCTAATACCAATATTGTTTTCTATAACTGTGGAATTTATTGTTTTTACTCTGGCATTAAGAGAGATAATAAGTTTTTCCAGTTCATTGGCAATTTTGCTTAAATCATTCCCCAGATATTCAATTAAAAGAACACTTGCTGACGGTTCAATTTTATAACCTCTGTCATCCAGAAAAGAATTTATCCATTCAGCAACCTGATTTTCAAATAATTTTTTAGATTCGAAAAGTATACCGTTATCAATAACTGATTTATATAATTTTATTCTTTTATCAAGCTTTTTATATTTGTAATTAATAACCAGTATTGTAGATTTAAGGGGATTGTCAGTATAATATATCAAATCATTAATATTATCCAAATTCTGGGCTTCCCTGACTACAACAACCTGGTATTTTGACATCATTGGAAATCGTTTGGCGGCGTTAATAATTTCAGGTATTTCTGTATCTTTTCCGTATAATATTACCTGGTTAAATGTTTTCTCCGAATCTGAAAGTACATTATCGGTAATATAATCAGCTATTTTATCGATATAGTAAGGTTCATCACCTGTCAGGAAGTATAAGGGACTATAATTCTTGTTTTTTAAATCTCTGAGAATTTTTTCAAATGTCATTTTTTATAATTTTAACTTAAATTATCACCTTTACGATAAGTTAATTAATGAATATATTTATTTATACTGAAAAATTTAAATAGTATTTCTAATATATATGCAAACCTTAAATTTACCAACTTATTCATTTAAGATAAAGTCTGAAGATAACAGAAAATATATTTTTGATGAAATTAGAAAAAAATACCTTTTGCTAACTCCCGAGGAATGGGTCAGACAGAATTTTATTAAGTATTTGGTAAAAGAAAAAAAGTATCCGCAGCAACTTATTTCAATTGAGAGGGAATTTAAAATCAGCAAATTAATCAAGAGATGCGATATTGTGGTTTTTAATAAATCAGGAAGACCAAATCTGATAGTTGAATGCAAATCTCCCTCAATTACAATTAGCCAGGATACATTTGATCAAATATCGGACTATAACAGACATTTTAATGTAGATTATTTAATTGTTACAAATGGATTTAAACATTATTGCTGCAGATTTGATAAAAATACAGGAAGCTTTGCTTTTGCAGAGGAAATTCCTGAATATTCCGAGTTATAAAAAGTGATATAAACTAATTTTTAAATAATGTATTAATAATCCTCTTACTGAATGAATTTTTATTTTCTGTATAAGTATAACCGTATCCATATCCATAGCTATATTAGTTAATAATGTGTATACTAGTTATAGCTATTAATTGCTTTATTTATTGATACTTTTTTTGCTATGTAGTATGATACTAAAAATGCATTTGGTACACCACACTGTTGTTTGATTTCTTTAGCAGCCGAATATGAATTGCCGGCTTTTAATCTGTATTTATACCATCCATCTTCAATTATTAAAGATATTTTATAACTGCCCCTGTATATCTCCGATAATTCATTTGTTGTCAGAGGAATGCGGGATGCAGCAATTTGTACATGCCATTCTGTATCATTAAGTCTTCCTTTTCTGCCGTATGTTTGTACTTCCTGTTCCAATGATCTTGAATGTTTAGCAGCTATATAAAGATTTTCACTGATTCCTTCATCGAAGGCAATGATATAAGCCTTTTTAACTTGTGAATTTCTTAATATTTTCAAAGCATCAGAGAATAATCTGACACCCAGTATTTGATATTTGAACCATCCTTCTTCCTCTATCATTTCTGCAGGATAATCGTCCTTATAAATTCTTGAAAGCTGCTCCTTTGTCAGCGGAACCCTGTTTGCAGCAATTTGTACTCTGAAAATAACTCCGCCAACTTCATGAATATAATAGGATTCATCTGTATCCTCTTCCTGAATCCGGGTTTTGGCTGGTTCACTTATAACAATATCCTGAACAGGAGGCAATTCTGTTTCCTGATCAACAGGTTCCTCGTAATACAATGGTCGCTGTATCGGTTCTGTTTCAGTTTCTTCAATATCAGTGATATCAGCAGAAACTTGTTCTGCTGTTTCATCACTGGGCGTATAATCAATACCAATTGTAGTATCCCGTACAGGAGGCAATTCTGTTTCCTGATCAGCAGGTTCCTGGTAATACAATTGCTGTTGTCCCGGTTCAGTTTCTTCAATATCAATAACATCAGCGGAAACTTGTTCTGCTCTCTCATCACTGGGTGTATAATCAATGCCATAATAGATTCCAAGAGCACTTAGCTGCTTTTCAAGGGATTTAATCTCTAAATCATATGCACTGTTAAGATTCTCTACATTTTCCTTATTGTCAGATATTTTAGATGCTTCAGATCTTAAAATGCTTGCCTGGTAATATAAGTCATTAGATTGTTCTTCTATTAGCCTTGCATTAATATAACTTGACTCATCGCCTTCAAAATCTAACCAGAATTTTTCAATATAACTTTTATAAATGCCAAATTTGGTTAGATTTATTAGTTTGTAATATTCTGCAGCCTCAATTTGCTTTTTCTGGGCTTTATTTTCTAATTGTTTTACCTTTTTTTCGATTTTATCTTCGTCAAGCTCATAATCACCCTGAACAGCAAATGTTTCCATGTATAATTCATTGGCCTCCTCTATTAATTGTTCTGCCTGTATTTCATAGGATTTTGTCTTATCAAGCTTTTTTAAATCAGAACCACTAAAAATAGATTTTATTAAATCATCCTGTTGGCTGTACATCAGGCAGGAGGAAAGCAGATAAATTAATAAATAAATGGGATAGATTAATAGTAACTTGGAGCAGTTTTTAGATGTCATTATTGTTTTCGATCAATAATTCATTTTTAACTAAATTAAGAAATAATTATTTAATAAAATAATATATATAAAATTAAAAATCAACTAAATATAAACCGATTTTTAAATTAATCGTTTTGGTTAAAATTATAATTGTTAATTAAGTTTAATAAATATTTGAAGCTCAGTTTTATATTATGGTTAATAAATTTTCTATTATAATACACACAGAAGCTCAGTCTAACGGATTAATTAACTGAAGCATATACTCACCGGTATATTTTTCAGGTACCTTTATCCATTCTTTTTTTTCACCGATTATTTTAAAGCCATGCTTTTGAAACAAGTTCAGGCTGTCTTTATTTTCTGTAAGAATGTTACAGTAAATCTGGTGAAGCTGCAGAGTATGAAATGCATAATTAATCAGCCTTTTAATAGTCATTGAGGCATATCCTTTCTTTCGTTCGCTTTTGTCACCAATTAGGATTCCCACACCAGCTCTGTTATGAAATGGATCAAAATCAAATAGATCTACCGTACCAATTGGCTTTGATTTACTTCCCTTGTCATATTTCAGATCTATCATTAAGCGGAGTTGTTTTGTCTGATATATGTCAAGATGAGAATTTTCTAAATATTTCCTTAAAATATATTTGGAATAGGGAACTATTGTGTTGCTAACTCTCCATATTTCAAGATCATTTTCCCAACTGTATAATAGATCTATATCAGAGGGTTCTAGTGCCCTCAGGACGATTTCCGGAATATTTGATTTTTTTTTCACCCCATTAGTTATCGCTATTAGTTAAGTCACTCAATTACACAAAAATACAATATTTTAAATTGTGCTGATACATTAATTTTCAACAATTATTAAGGAATTTATATCATATTTGTTGGGAGTGAAGAAGGAATAGTAATGGTAGTTTTGCCTGATCTATGTGGTTTAATTATTTGCATTTTGTTCTTGTGTAAAACAGTCTCTTCTTTTACCGGACTTTTGCAAAACTGGCAGATTTGTGAAAATTTCAAGCCTGTAAATTTCTTTATTATCTGTATTTTTGTCATTAAATTTTGATATGTAGGCTATTTCACCTCCTTTAACCGGCACAAAAAATAAGTCATCACCCGTAGTATTGATAGGATAACCAATATTAACCGGGACCGTCCATTTCCTGTAATCCTTATCAGAGTAAAATATATCAAACCCTCCCATATTGTAATGTCCTTGCGAACTAAAAAACAGTCTTTTCCCGTTGCTGGTAATAAAAGGGGTGTCTTCATCGAATTTCGTATTAATTATCTTACCCAGGTCTTTGGGCTTGCTCCAGTGACCGTCCTGATCTTTTTTCGAAACATAAATATCCAATCCCCCTGTCCCCCTGGGTCTGTCACTGGCAAAATACAATAATTTTCCATCTTCTGATATGCTGGCATGTGTCTCATTGAATGAGGAGTTTATTTTATTACTTAATTTTTTTGCCTCTGTCCATATACAATCTACCAGATAGCTGACATAGATATCGGTTTGGTCATTTGTTTTTTTAACAAGATAAAGTTCATTACCATCAAAAGATAATGACGTGGGATAAAAATCGCCATCAGAGATAATCTGAGGATTGATATTCACTGGTACTGTCCATTCATCATCCAGCATCACCGTATAAAATATAGCATCATAAAATTTCAGCTTTCTGATAAATACTAAAGATTTCTCATCTCCTGATACAACAGGATTTAATTCTATTGCTTCAGTATTAATATATTCATTAAGTAAACTTTCATCGAAAACAGTAGGGCTGTCCTGGATAATTTTTGCCCTCTCACACGATTTTATTTCATTTTCTACTATTACCTGATTGTAATTATTATAGTAGTATGGAGAATTAATAAAAGTATTATAAGCTTCAAGGGCTTTATCCAGCTCGTTGTTTATTCTGTATGCATTACCCAGGTAAAAATAAGCATGCAGGGGGGCCTGTGTTTCTTCAAATGATCTTCTCTTATATTTATTTTTTTCGGTGATATTTGTTAAGGCTTTTTCAAAAAAAGGAATTGCATAAGTTTCTTTTCCGGGGATTTTAAGATAGCATTCACCGGCTTTAAAGTTAAAATTGGCATTATCAGGGTAGTGCTCAATTAGTTTTAAATAGTTGTACACTGCTTCTTCGTAATCGCCACGATTAAAGAAGTATTCTCCTTCTTTAAAATATTCTTCAATATCGTCTTCAATCTGACAATAATTATTATTTAAAGGGAAAAAAATTATATAAAATATAAATAGTAAATATCTCATAATGAAATAATTTGAATTTATTCAAATTTAATAATTCTTTTTATTCACGGATTGCTGGTATAGCAGATTATTTTATTTGCAGGTTCTCTGGAATTTCTGTTTTTTTAATTCTTATCTGCTCCGGGTTTATGCCAATTAAAATAAATTCTACTCTACGGTTATATTTTCTTCCTTCCGGATTATCCGAACCATCGGGATTAGTGTTAATTGCAATAAATCGGGTCTCACCAAAACCAATAGTTTTCAGTCTTTCAACATTTATTCCTTTGTTAAGGAGATAATTCAATACAGATGATGCTCTTTTTTCAGACAATCTCTGGTTATATTCGCTGGGGCCTTTTGCATCGGCATGTCCATGTAATTCTGCCTTAATTGTTGTATAATCTTTTAAGAATGATGCAATTTTATCAAGTTTAACCTGACCTTTTTCAGTAAGTTCGTAACTGTCAAACTTAAAATATACAGGGCTAAGTTCAAATTCTATTATCTTTAATTCAGCAGGTTCTTCTTCCTCGATAACTTCTTCTTCCTCTGCGATTTCTTCAACAACCTCTTCAGTTTTTTCCTCTTCAAGAGTGACTTTTTCTAATGTAAGATCCTCTTTTTCAACTTCATCTATTTCATCTGTAAGAATTTCTTCAGTTATTTCTTCTGCTGCTGTTGTTATTTTATAAATATCTTCCTTTCCGTAACCGTCTGGTTCCAATAATGCAAGATAAGCTACCTGTCCATTATTCCAGGGATAATAGAACAAATCATCATCTGTAGTATTTATTGGATAGCCCAGGTTCACAGCATCTGTCAGATTACCTTCATCATCAATACTTGCGACATATACATCGTAGCCCCCCATACTACTATGTCCCTGTGAACTGAAAAAAAGTGATTTCCCATCCTCGGTAATGAAAGGGGTGTCTTCGTTTAATGCAGTATTAACAACACTACCTAAGTTCTCAGGATTATCCCATTCTCCTTCTTCATCAAGTACAGATCTGTATATATCCATTTCACCGAGGCCCCCTCTTCTATTGCTTGTAAAAAATAATGTTTTACCATCTTTTGAGATACTTGCATGTGATTCCCAGTACTTACTATTTACAGGTTTGGCAAGAGGCATGGATTTTGTCCATTGTTCATTTAAATAACTGCTTGTATAAATATCGCTGTTAAAATTATCTTCTTTTGTCAGAAAAAGCTGGGTGCCATCATATGATATTGATGAAACATATTGATCACCATCTGACTGAATTTGTGAAGTGATATTAACAGGTTCAGTCCATTGCCCGTCCTCAAAACGTGAGAAATAGACAGCATCATAAAAGGGCAGTTCATTCATATAGATTAATGTATTCCCATCTCCTGATATTACTGCTTTATAGTTTGAGGCGTTATTGTTTATCAGGTTACCCAGATTAGTTTTATGAATATCTATCGGATTTTCCAAATACTTTAATGCAACATTACAGGCATCAATTTGCTTATTGATGTATTCAATGTTTGCTTTGTCTGAGGAAGGTAATAACTCTTTATACTTATTATAAGATTCAATTGCCTTGTCAAGGTTATTATTGACCCTATAAGCATTACCCAGATAAAGATATGCATCCAGGGGCGCCTTTTTCTCCCTGAAAACACTTTCTCTGTTATTAAGCTTTGTATTTTTTATTGCTTCTTCCAAATAAGTAATTGCCTTGTCTTTCTGTCCCGGAATGTTCAAGTAGCAAATACCTATTCTATAATTAATATTGGCATTATCTTCAAATCCGTTATTATATAATTCTAAAAAATCGTATAAAGCATCAACATATTCTTCTTCAGCAAGAAAAAACTCGGCGTCAGAAAAATATAATCTTAAATCTTCATCTGATTTCTGGGCTATGATAGATTTAAAGGAACATAATATTAATAATATTATAAATGTTAGTCTCATAAAAATTAGATATTTAATTATTTAAACAAATGTAGTAATAATATATAATAACGACTGATAACTAAAATTAAATTATTAGGGTCTAACAAATTATGTGACTATTTAAATTTACAAAAAATAGATAAAAAAAATGGAATTTATTTTAAATATTGAGAGATTATTTTAATCAATAGCCAGGTGATCAGGCACAGTAAAACTATGTATTAGTATTACATTTTCATCAGGATTAGTAATTTGTATCTCGACCCGGCGGTTAATTTGTCTTCCTTCAGGGGTTGAATTAATGGCTTTGTGTCTGGTTTCCCCGAAGCCCTGAATTGTATAACGTTCAGATTCCAGATTATTTTTCCACAGGTAATTACCTACTGATTTTGACCTGTTTACAGAAAGTATTTGATTATATTGGCTTGGTCCGGTTGAATCTGTAAAACCATTAATCTGGATTAATAATTCCGGATGGATTGTCAAAAATCGTATCAGCCGGTCAAGAAATTCCAAAGCTTCTTTATTTAAAGCATAACTGTCAAATGTGAAGAATATATCATCAATAAGAAATGTATCTTTTCTGGTAACTAATTCAGCTTCAGGCTTAGTAGTTAATTCGACTTCAAGTTTGGAATTAATTATCAGTTCTTCTTCCGGGAAGTTCAATGGGATGTTAATTTTCTGACTATCAAATTGTATGCCCTTACTGTTAAAGGTTAATTCATATTTCCCTGCCGGTATTTTATGTTCATACTTTCCTTCGCTGGTACAAAATTTTGTTATCAGCGTATCATTATTTTCAGTGTCTATAAATGTTACAGATATTTTATTCATTTCATATTCAATACTGTCAGTAGACTGCACTACTCCGCTAATTTTGTATTTTACAGGATTTGCTGTTGATAAAATTTCATATCTATAAATGTCCTGATTTATCAATTCTCCATTTGTAAATTTTGAATGATATCCATTATTGCCATTATTAACAGGATAAAAGAAAACATCGTCATCAGTTGTATTTACAGGATATCCAATGTTTATCGGGTAATTCCATTCGCCATTTTCGGATAATTCCGAATAGAACAAATCGTATCCTCCCATATTATAGTGTCCCTGAGAACTAAAATAAAGTCTTTTCCAGTTTTCAGTAACAAATGGTGATTCTTCATCAAAGACAGTATTTATTACAGGTCCTAAATTCACTGGAGGGCTCCATTCGCCGTTTTTATCCAATACCGATTTATAAATATCAAGACCTCCATAACCTCCAATTCTGTTACTTGTGAAAAACAGGACTTCTCCTTCAGACGACAAACTTGCATTTGTTTCATTATATGTGGTATTAATATGATCATTTAACCTGGTTATTCTTGACCATTTACCGTTATTTAGTATTGATTGAAAAATATCACCACTCGTAAGTGGATTATAAGCATATAGCAGTATTCTATCTCCATTTTTTGATATTCCAACTATATTAAATTCTCCATCTGATTTTATTTTAGGTGTTAGATTTACAGGTTTCATCCATGATCCGTCAGATTTAACCGATTGCATTACTGCATCATAAAATTTCAACCTATCCATATAAAAAATTACGGACCCATCTGCAGTTACTAAAGGATTAAAATTTGAAAAATGAGAATTAATTATCTCATCAAGTTTTTCTTCCTTAATGTTTATGGGTTTATTGATCAGTTCCTGGGCGTTTATACAACGTTTTATTTGCATGTCTACTATCTCTCTGTTTTCCAGATCATCTGTATCAAGGGAATCTTTAATAATGTTGAAAGTCTCAATTGCCTTATCTAACTTATTGTGAAGGCGATAAGCAATAGCCAGAAAGTAAATGGAGCTTAAAGGAGCGTTGGATTCTTCAAGTTCATTTTTATAATGTATTTTTGAAGCTTTTTCAACTGCCTCTTGTAAATAAGGTAATGCCTTTAGTTTCTGGCCCTGGATATGTAAATAACATTTACCTATCTTATATTTTATATTTGATGTATTATATCCTTTTTCCAGGAGCATTTCGTAAAGTGGAAGTGCTTCATTATACTCTTCTGAAAAAATGTATTCTTCTGCTTCATCATAAATATCTTCATGTGATGGCCAAAACTGACCAAACAAGAAAAAGCATGATAATGATAAAATTATAAATAGAATGCTTTTTTTATAACAAGCAAATAATTTAATCATAGGTTACAATTATTTTATGCTATTTTTTATTTTTTTTCCGGATTATAACAAATACAATGAAAAGTAAAATTATGCCAATTACAACAACAAAGGGAATAAGTAACTTATAATTAGCCTTTTTATATATTCTGTCGTAGTCTTTTGTCAGATCCTTAACATCGAATCCTTTCATAAAGATAACTTTTAATAGAAGATTTAAGATATCAGTCTCACTATATGAATATTTATCCGTATGTCCTATAAGATATTTTATCAGTTCAAGGGCTTTTGAAAATTGACCTGTATCTAAATCTTCAAGAGCTTTTTTAATTTCACTATCAGCATGTTTCATAAGAATATTTACAAATTCTTCAAGACTTTCAGGAGCTATCAAATCAATTAACAATTGGTATACAGCTTCCCTGTTATAATCTTTTAATCTTGCCTGTGCAATTAAATATTCTAACAAATTTGTAAATGTTGAAATGTTCTTTTCTCTTATATCCAGGTTTTGAATAACTGATTTAAGATTTCCGGTTGCATTTTTCTCTAAATATCTCAGAAATAAATCGACGTTCTTATAAGAATCTGTTTTTATACTAATCAATAATTCCATCATGTCGTTATCGGAATAGCCACTGCTTAAACCTTTATCCCACAAGTAATTCAGCAAATCCCCGGATGTATAAATATCCTTCTTTTGCGAATCAAAACCGATTAAAATATTTGTTAGATTTTCATTCTGCATTAATAGTATGCTTTGATAAATAAAATCAATATCAAGCTCTGATGATAAATAATCCATAAATAATTTATTTACTTCACTGGCATCAAATTTTTCTTTGGTTGCTTCATCTGAGAGGTAATTATATAGATCAGTTATACTAGTGATATTGACTTTTTCCCAGTTAATGTCTTCAAGGTATTCTTTTAAATCGCCTTCGGCAAATTGAATAATTTTTAATAATTCTTCAGTACTTACTTTTTCTGTAATTTCATCAGCAGGTTTGACGGAAGTCTCCTCAATTACAGGAGTGTATTCAACGGTTACATCGTGGGTATTTGTAATGCCATTATCATTTGTCAATTTGAAGGTTAATAGATTAGTTCCTTGTTCAGGTTTGAACTGATATACGAATTTTTTTCTTTTAATTTCAAAATTTTCTCTATTTATAAGAATTCCATTATTATAAATTTCAATAATAAGATTTGTATTTTTTTCCAGATTTAGTCTAATTGGTATAATTTCATCTGAACTGACTATATAGTTATCTTTTTTAATCTCTAATTCAGGAATACTGGTTAATTTCACATCTTCTTCCGTAGTTATTTCCTTCAGTTCAGCAATGAGTTCTGTTTTGATTTCTATTTCATTATCAGGATGGTCTATTGGAATAGATATTTCCTTAGATGTCGTTTTTACTCCATAACCTTCTGTAACTATCCTGAAAT